>ERZ772977.46-NODE-46-length-99814-cov-7.688098_pt1 | contig 99814 bp, 72 predicted proteins | sample MGYA00511131_ERZ772977 | MGnify/ENA primary metagenome ERZ772977 (study PRJEB29015, sample SAMEA2737935) | human oral metagenome | biome: human oral; feature: human-associated habitat; material: dental | place: China | collected 2151 ...
AGCCAATCTGAGCCTTACCGGGGAGCGAGATCAGAGGGGAGAGGCTTCGTTGATCATCGCGGGCGGTGTATTCGCCAGGAACGGTTGAAACCTTATCCTTCGTGAACTTGAGCCACTCAGACCCGGGGGTGCAGTGGTTGTTCCAGTAAAAACGCGGATGTGAGGCAATAACTTCCCAACCGGATCGGATGAGAAGTCCAATCATCAGAAAGTTAATGAAGTGGGTGATGCGCAGCCAGGCAGGAAAGTCTAGTGCTACACCACCGGCACTCATCATGAGTGTTTGGTGCATTTGTCTTCCTTAGAATGACTGTGTGTGCGTATGGAATTAGTGTGTGAGGCCGTAAAGTTGAGATGCTCTAATGAGCTATTCAGAGGTTGAGTCCATATCGTTCTCCGTCCCTGTAGAGCTCGTCTGTCAACGCGGGACTACCCGGAAGAGTCATGTCTCGACTAACCTGCAACCCCACATGAGATATTGGATTCTGTGGGATTTATGAGGAGCCCTGCCGTATCTATTTCATCTTAGCTGACACAGTGTCACTCGCAAAAGATAAGAGTCGTAACACGCCGAAAATTTGTCGTAAAAATACCGAATATTACGGACTTTTGAGGGTGTTAATGACCTTAAGTAATGCTGCCGGGTAACGATTACGTGACGGGTAAATTATGGAATTTAAGAGGTTATATGTATGAAAACTTAGGATACCCTTTTTGTGGGTTTAGAGCGATTAAACCAAAATTACATGTTCTTATTTTATGGTTTCAGACACCTCAACTCGTCGGCACCCTGAGAACCGGAGTATACACGATGCACGCGAACGCAGCAGATGAGGCTCGGTCGGGCGCATCTCCCCGCCCGCACCTAGAGCGTGAGCAGATATTATTTCGGCGAGCAGATAGCGGATTGTTATCTGCTCGCCGAAATAATATCTGGGGGTAGAATCCTGACTCTAGACCGTGCGGATTGCATCGGCGGGTTGCGCGCGAGAGGCTACAATAGCCGGAACCATGGCAGATACCAGTCCGGAGATACCACCTGCGCCGAGCCCCAGGAATAGGGGAGTCGCCTCCAGAATAGGTTTCCAGCCATTGAGTTGGCATATCAGTAAGGTTAGGAGCGTTCCTAGCGTAATCCCTAAAATACCGCCCGCAAGCCCAATAAAAAGCCCTTCAAGCAGAAACATGCGCCGTACTGCCGCTTTCGACGCTCCCACCGCACGCCGTAACGCGATCTCGCCGCGCCTGGTTTGCACGCTTAAGTACAAAGTTGTGCCCGCGCTCAGTGCCGCTAGCAGAAGAATACCCCAGGAGGATACAAGCGAGAGGGTCGCAATATCGTTCGAGACCCCGCGATGCAAAGACCTCAAGTCTGTGACCGTCTGAACCTTGTAATTTTCCGGGTGCGCCGCATCCACGCTTAAGGGCGCTACCTCAGAAACAGGCGCGGGGTAGCCTGGTTTAGTGCGCATGAGAAAAAGGTGCTCGTTTTGCGGGTATGACGATGCGCTCTTCATATCAAGCACCACAGCATTAAGCAGGAGAGCATCTCGGGGAGCTTCCTCAATAATGCCGACCACACTATACTCCCGCCCCTTGACTGTCACGATGGAGCCGGAACCAGAACCGGAAATCCCAAGCTGTTCCGCTGCGTGCTTTCCTACGAGAGCCGAAGGCCGGTCTTGATTCATATGTGCGCGGGTAAAAAGGGTGCGGGCGTTGCCTGGTTTGGTGACCGCCTCTGCCGCATCCAGGTACCCCGTGTCGATAGCGTAGGTGAGCACGCTTATTTTATTGATGGGAACCGGTACGTCAAGCGGGAACTTTGAGACATCACCGGCGATGCTCGTGCGGTATCCGACGGCGGTAACCCCGTTAATCGCCGTGAGTTTTTGGGAAACCTCCCCGGCTTCTTCAGAGGAAAAATCTTGGGAGACGGGTGAAAGTCGAACCTCGTCGAGAGCTGCCGCTTCCAGGCGTTCACTGACCTGATGAGCGGTGCTATTCAAGAGTCCCGAGGATGCCACCAGCCCGGTGACCGCGAGCGCATAGGCGGTGCAGAGCAAAGCTGAGCGTCCTAGCCGTGTTGTCATGGCGGCCGCCGCATCCCAGACGGAGGAGAACCAGGCGCGAACACCGCTGCGTTCCAAGGGCTGCTTTTTCTGCTGCCGTTCAGACATATTATGCTGCGGGGCGGTACTTGATTCTGCGTCCTCGAAGTGCACCTCTTCTAGATGGCCGTCTACCATACGCAGACACCGGCTTGCCTGACGGGCAACATCTTCATCGTGGGTAATCAGAACAATGGTAGTACCCGTCGCATTGAGCCTTTTGAAATCTTGCATGACTCGCTCGGTAGTTACACGGTCCAGGTTTCCGGTGGGCTCATCAGCAAGAAGAATATCTGGGTGCGTGCTCAGGGCACGAGCTATAGCAACCCGTTGGCGTTCACCGCCGGAAAGCGCACCTCCGGAATACATGAGCCGGTGTTCCAGCCCCAACTGGGTGAGCGTCTCTTCGCTAATGCGTAGTTGTTCGTGAAGACCCACTCCCTGTACCCGAAGGGGAAGTGCAACATTGCGTATCACGCTTTCGTGGGGCAGCAGATGTGCGTCTTGAAAAACGAACCCGAGATGTCGGCTGCGCAGAATGTCCAGGTCGCGGGTCGGTGCATGGGTAATGTCACGTCCACGAAGAAAATAGCTGCCGTGCGTGGGGGTATCTAAGAGGCCGAGCACATTCAAGAGCGTAGATTTACCGGACCCGGAAGGACCGATAATTGCGAGCATATCGCCCGGGTACACCCGCAGGTCTAGGTTATGCAGAACGGGAGTATCGGCCCTGGTGTAGGTTTTGGATATGCCTACGAGCTCAAGAATAGGCTCATGCTCGTTGTTGATGGATTCCTCATGTTCGGTTTCGTAGGGCAAGTCGGCGCTACGGGGTTGGGATTTCAACGTCGGTTCCTTCCCGCAGCTCGTGGTCGCTTTTAATGGCCGCCCAGCCTTCAGCCTGGCGTACTACGGTCACGGTGACTTCTTCTCCACTGTGTAGGCGCAGATACTCTTCACCGTTTTTCTCACGCAGGGCTGTAATAGGTACGGCTAGTGTGGGGTCGCCGCTGCTTTTCACCTCAAGAGTTGCGGATGCACCATCGGGCGCTTGGAACCCTTCCGGCACGGTGAAGGTCACGTCTTTACCTGGTATATCGCCGGTGGCGTTAAACTCTGATATTGCGGTGACGGTTGCCGTTCCTGAGGCCCCACCGGCGGATTTTGCTTCGGCGGTGCTGCCCACGTGCAGATCACGGGTGACATCAATGGTTGCACGTGCCACGATCGTGGGAGAGCCGTTCCGTGTAGTCAACAGCGGATTCTCCCCCAGTACCGTACCCTGTGCTGCGATAGTTTCGACGGTGCGCCCCGCAGAGGGCACCAGCATAAAGGTTTTCCAGTCGATGCTTTCGACATCGCCGTTGGCAACCCCTAAGTTGTAGAGGAAGGACTGATAGGCCTTCATACTTTGTTCCGACCAGGTGCCGTCTGTACCAGGGGCATACCCCCAATTGGTGAGGGTCTGTTGGAGCGCCAGCACATCAGACCCCGAATCGTCTTTCTTGATGGTGCGGTAGAAAGGAATGGAATCGGGCATGGCAATAATGGGCACATCAGAGATTGTTGCCACAAGGTCACCGGGGTGAATAGTGCGCCCGGGTTCTACCGCAACGCGAGTAACCACGGCACGTTCAGCCCCTACAGCAGGGGAGTAGGGCTCAGCTTTACCCAGCTGCACTTTCCCTTGAAGTACCGTTGCCTGCCCTACCTGACGTTTCTCGATTTTGGTGGTGACGGTGAGTTTTTCTTGAGAGCTGGCAAGGGCCTCTGACTGTGCGGTACTCATATTTTTACCCACGATTAAACCTAGAACCAGAAAAAGCAGGTTAGCGCAGATAAAAATAATGAGGATGCGCGAGCGGGGAATGCGCTCCAAAGAAACGTGTGGCATATTTTTTACCATGAGGGTAGCGGCTCTCCGTGATCGGCTAATACTTTTTTAGCCTCTTCGATTTGGGCGTCAAGGTTTTTGCGGTATTCATCAAGCTGCGGCTTGTACTTTTCGATGGCTGCGGCCTGATATTGCGCCCGGCGGTTCATGGTTTTCATGAAATATCCGGTGCTGTCTTTGCAGTCTAGATCGGCGAGAGCGACTTCAATTTCTTTTTCTTTATCGCCGGGAACTTCTGGTGCCCAGTAGTAGTCTTTGGGAATAGAAATACCTTTATCTTTGAGGCATTGTTCCCATTCTCCGTGCCATTTTTTGACGTCTTCATCGCGCATCCATGCGGAGTCTGCTTCAAGATCAGCCTGAGCAACGATGGTGTTGGCTTCGGGCATTCGAGCGGGGAAATCGCCCAGCTGACGGATTGTATTTTGGCATTCGCTATATACTTCCATCTGGGCTTCCGAATATTCTTTGTGGGGAAGTAATGTAACTATACGAATTTTTGTTACATCATGGTCGATAGAGTATCCGTATTTGGAGACGTAGTCTTTATTCCAAATTCCGTACTGAAAATGTGGTTTAATTTCAACGCCATCTCCGGTGCTGCCGCTTGGAACTCCTCGCGCTACTGAACAGTCATTGTTATTGTAAATATTTGCACTGAGCGTTATAAGCCCTTCTGGTGTAGACATCATATATTTGTTGAGTGGAAGAATAATTTCCATATGTTCGTTATCAAAGGTTGCTTTAACATCTGAAAATTTTGAATAATTTAAATCTTTTCCGGCAGTAGGGTCACCCTGAGGTTCACCTGTGTGAGGTCCGCTTGAACATGCTGAACACAGGAGAGTAAGGCAGGTAATGGCAGAGAGAAGCCTTTTCATAGCTTTGGATTCTTTCGAGATGAGGGGACTGAGCATCCAGTCCAACAGAACCATGTGAGTGGTACAGCACGTTTTTGTGATGTATCTCAAATCTAGCGCAAATCACCCAGAAAGCAAGGCTGTAGAATTATAAAATTACCCATATTTATGAATAAATATCTGTTAGCTGTGAATAAATATTGATGAGATGTGTGGCATACACGCGAAAATGATGTGTTATAGCCCCCATATAAGGGATATATGCAGCTGATGTGCCTCAAAAGCCGGTGGATGCCCAACGCAACATGTATATATATTTTTTCTAAATAACGGATATCTATCTGACAGATGCTCGTCACGGGACGTCATATACCGTCTAAAACCCGGAATCTCGCAGGTAGCTCCGTCCCCCTATAATCGTGCGGGTTTCTGTCTGGGGAAGGGAGACCACGAACTTCGGACGGCGTGACCGCAGCGAACGCATCGACGCGGGAAAATCCCTACAATGAACCATAAACGCCGAACGAGCAACGCCTTGCGCCAAACCTACAGGAGCAGCAGATGAGCAATGATATGGATCTTCGCACCTCCTATAAGAAATTTATCCAGGACTTACCCCAGCTTCTCGCGGACAAAGGTCCCGAACAGGTATATGCCCTGTACAAAGCCGAGAATTATGGCAGCCTGCGCGCGGGCGGGTTCCGCGAGGAAATCGAACGAATGGCCAGTCCCGCACCTCACTGGTGTGATCAGGGGTTCTTTCGGTTAGCCGAGCTCTACGATGGGCTGCAGCTGAACCATGACGACGACTATTTTCTGGCGCTTATGAATCTGAACGTTTCGCTTCGGCAGAGCCTGCTGCGCCACGACCAGCAATTTCGTGACGAGCTGCTGTGGCACCTGTTCACCGTCGAGGGAACCCCCGAAAGGTCGTTCACGACGGTAGATAAAAATACGTTCAGAAACACCTGGCAGAGAGAACTGCTTGACGCTTCCAGCGAGGGGCTGATTCCCCGGGAACATCTGCTGGATGCGTGCCTGGCATCGTTAGCGCGGGACTTTGCCGCCTACCGCGCCGGGTGGTTCTCCCGCATGTATGCCGCGCTTAAACCCACCGCCGCAGAATCCGCTCAACGGCAGGATACGCTCGTGAACCTGCTGGGGTCGCCGGTGGGCACGACTGTCACCCTAGCGGTCAAACAGCTTTCGGCGGTGCATCGGGCGGGGCTTCTTGACGCCGACCGATTCGTTCGCGGATGCGCCCCCGCGCTGCTGACGAGCAAGGCGAATGCGTTGGCGGTTCTCAAACTCTTGGCGTCTCTGCGCGGTACAGTCGGCGATGCGCCGGTTGCCGAAGCATCTGTTGCGGGGCTGAACCACGCGCATCCACAGGTGCAGGTGGCAACCGCAAAATTACTGCATCAAGCCAAAGCGGCTGAAACGCTGTATCAGCATGTGCAGAACCTCAGCCCGGTTGCACGGCAGGAATTAGAGGACGCCGAACTCCTGAAACGTACAGAAGAGGGAACCGCGCATCATACAGCCTTGAAAGCCCCGGTTGAGACCGAGCAAACCGCCGGGGATACGGACCACGATGCCCCGCATCCTGATTACGTGCGTTCCGGGAAAAGTACGGGGAAAGTCCCCAATATTCTTGAGAGCATTCGAGTGAGTTGGGATTATCGTAAAAGCGAGGCGAAACGCCCCAACGGCAAACCCGAAAACGTGTGGTGGAGCCCCACCGTGCACCTGCCTGCCGCAGAACCACACCACACGCCGGACGAAAAACATCTGCTCACCCTGCACTATGCGGCAACGAGCTGCGAAGAACTGGCCCACCTCTGCCCTTCCTCCACAGTGCCCGTGGCGGTAGGGCTGTTGGAACGATGGGTCTTTCTCGACGAAGAAGAAGGGCACCGCTACATGCATGATATGGTCCAGACTCTCAGGAACCATCTGGGGCAGTGGAACTCCATCACCGCGCAGGCGCTCGCTGTGCTGGCCACTTCAAAGCATCATATAGACCGTGCGGGAGCCGCCGAGCTGTTGGCGGAGAACCTTGGTGGTCGGCTCTCCTACGAAGACGCCACTACAGGGTTCTCGCAGGCTGCCCCGGCGCTGATGTTCACCCGGTGGGCGCATACCTTTGAGGATATGGCGGCCATAGACCCGCGCATCACCCTGCGTTTCTTAGGGGGCCTGCTGCCGCATTGTGAGCGCACCCAGCACGGGATGGGGAAGCTCCTGGGCTTATATGCACAGGAATACGTGCGTGTTCACGGCGCGGATGATTACCCGCAACTAAGCTCCGAGATGACCGCGTGGTTAGGCGGTTTTAAAGGATCCTCGCAGGCGGCAAAACACGCGCGGGCTATCCTCAAAACCCTCACCTAAATACGCTTCCTTCGCTCGGGGGAACCAGCTAGTTCTCCGGCGGTTTCGGGGGTTTAGAGGACCCCGAAGAGTCATTGCCCCGCAGAGGACTGTGCGTTTCTTTCGTCGGTTTCACAGCCGGAATCATACCGGTCGTAAGCTTCACCGTCGCGTTGCGGTGCGCCTTCAACGCATCAATCTGGGCACGCTTAGAAACACCGGACTCAGCCTCAGCCGTCTGCGACCTAAAAGCCCGCTTAATGGCTGCAGCCCACAGTGGGAACAGCAAAACCGTGAGGGCACCACCTGCCACCAGAAGCGATGCGGTAGAACTCTCAAGCAGCCCCGAACTCGTGGCGATACTCGTGACCGCCACAATAATAGGCAGACCCGCCGCTGAATACAGCGCCAACTCAACCTTCTCGCTTATTGACTGCAGTCCCGAACCCGTGTTCGTGAACCGCTCCGCAATAAACACCGGCACCCCGCGCACCAGCAGAATACCGATAACCACCATCGCCAGCAGCAGAGGCGAGGACGCCACCACAGAAGGGTTAATCCCCATACCGCTGACCACGAAAAACAGCGGAATCATGAACGTAAACCCGACCGTCTCTAACCGTGCCGTGATCATGTGAAGTGCGCCCACCGGGGTGAGCGAACGCATAATAATACCCGCAGCGAAGGCGCCGAGCACCGCATCCAGCCCGAAAAGCGCCGTAAACATAATGAGGGTAGCCAGCAGAAACATAGCAAGACGCAGCACGAGCTGACTGGTTGTGTTAGTTTCTACCGCCATAATTTGGCGCAGCCCGGGCACTTTCTGCAGAAGACGATGCGGAATAATCGCCGTCACCACAGCAATCGCCATGAACCCCAGCAGAATCAGAATCGCCAAGCCCGGAGAGTACGAGGAGAGCAGCAGCGACATCGCAAAAATCGGGAAAAGCTCGCCAACGGCACCGTGCACCAGCACCGCATTACCCACCCGAGTACCCGCCGCACCATGCGATTTGAGCATGGGCAGCAGCGTGCCCAGAGCCGTGGAACTTAGTGCAATACCCACCGCAATATAGGTGTTAAAACCCTTGGCGAAACCGGTGATGAGCGCCGCCCCCAGCACGCCCAGCGCAAAACAGATAAACCAGGTTGCGATTGCGCTTTTACCCTGGCGGTTACGCAGCGAATCGACGTTAATCTCAAACCCGGCAATCAGAAAGAGCATACCTAAACCCAGCTCTTTCAGCAGCGGAATGCCGCCGTCGCTGCCGGATGCCAGCCCCAGCACGTTCGGGCCAATGAGCACACCGCAGATCAGCAAGAACACCACATCAGGGATACGCTTGCCCGTTAGCCGCGACATGATGGGCGAAAGCAGCGCCGCTAAGGTCACCCAGAAAATCGAGACATACTGCGCGGTACCCTCAACCCCAGACGCCTCGTGCGGACCCGTAGCAAGAATATGCGTGTGCGCGGCGGCGAGGGGCTGGGCAAGCTGAGAAACATCCAGAACGTTCATAGTGAAGAAAGCATACCTTAGATACTTCGGGTTATTCACATAGGAGGGGCTTCAAGGAGGTCGGGCGTAAATACAGCGGGCGAGGAAATCTACTCCAGCTGCCTAAGGTATCACATGACGTTCCGAAGTTAGCGGATAATCCGCACACAACAATCCGGTATCTTGCACCCACCCTGCACATCTGCGCCCTGAGCTGGGGCAAAACATTTTGACATCACGTGATGCGGCATACCCTCAACACGAACCGTCATAGCATCAGGCGCCGCTAGAAACCGCCCGCAGAACACGGTACCGTAGAATGCACCACCACAGGCACGAGCGAGCAGGAGATGCATGCTACCGGAAACCAACACCCGGCGAGATACCGGGTTAGACAGCGCTCGCGCCTTTGCGCTTCTGCTCATGCTCATTCCTGTGAGCGTAAGCCTTAACCTGGTGCCCGGCAAACATCTGAGCTGGCTTTCACAGGTGCTTCCGCAGGCATTGAACCTGTTCGCCGTGATTCTGGGCGCGGCTGCATACTTATACTCCCGCAAGGTGGCTTTTCCGCAATTTTTTGCGAGCAGTACCGTGCGTTTTCTGGCGTTCTGCGTGCTCGGCTGGATTCTCGCCCAACTTCCACACAGCACCTTTGCGGATCAAGCTTTTTCCGGGTGGAAAGACTTCCCCATCCGTTTCGATATGCTTCTGCCCCTAGCTGTGCTGACCCTGCTGAGCATCGGGCTGGTGTACATGCCGTTTTGGGTGCAGCTTGCCGTGACCGTGCTCGCCAGCCCCGCCGTGCCGTTCACTTACGAGCGGCTGAGCGTGGGCGGGTGGACTGCCGACGACTGGCTGCATCGCACAATCCCAGCAATCGTGAACGAGAGCGCGGGTACCATGTTTCAGGATGGATTCAAACTCATCTGGCTTATGGGCTTGGGCATGGTGCTGTGGCGAGGATACGAAAAACTCGGCGCACGCCTGGGCATACCGGTGGCGCTGGGTTCTCTTGCCGTGAGCATCTACCTGTGGGTGTATCCGCATGCCCAACTGGGACCGCTCACGTGGCCGATCGTACTCACCATCGTGGGAGTGGTGGGAACCGTCTGCACCTGGGGCGAATTTGCGCGGCTCAGCGCCGGAAAAGGTGTGCTGGAACCGTTCGCGCGGCTGGGTCGAATGTCGCTGAGCGCATCCATTATGATACTGGGGCTGGCATTCTACTGCGGCGGACGGCTTGTGACGATGGTCGCCGGTGAAGGTTATCGCGCCCCGCAGCAGGGGAGCGTCTATAGTTATGCGCTCTGGTTCGGGTTTCTGCTTGTATGGTGGGTGCTGGCGATGATGCTGTGCACTCTGTGGGAGAAAATTCAGCAGCGCGGCCCCCTCGAAATGGCGCTCGCCCTCATGAGTGGGCGGGGTTAGCCCGGCGAAGTGACGAATATGCTGGCACGCACGGTTTCTCTTCGATACTCTGGTGCCTACTGAAGAACACGTGAGAGAGGAATAAGTCCGTGAAGTACTTTGCGTACAGGGTGGTGGGGAAGACTGAATATAACGGATTTGATGTCCCCCAGACTCCGCAGTCTTTCGCCGACGATACCGAGCAGCGCCTCACTGATCCCGACTTTTTGGAGGGTGACAAACGCTTCGCCCTCGTGGTGTGGGCTCTGCCTGAAGGCGTGAACCATGTTGATGACGTTCCCCAGGATTCGGTGGCGCACGGCAACTATATACAGTGTGCCGGTTCCACGCATGCGATGACGGTGGAAATTAGGGTGACTGCCGAAGATGGCTCGTACGAACAGTACACGGTGGCCCGCAAACCCGTGACCGACCCCGATGCGTGGACAGCCATCACATGGGTTGGTAACCGTATGCCCGTTCAGGTGCACCCCGAAGAGGTTTTCACGGGTGAGCAGGCGGCGTCTATCTTCCGCGCCTACATTGAGGACGGCGTGATTCCGCCACGCGAGTTGCTTCGTACATTGGATATTTAGACATTTGACTCGGCCCAGTGGGTGACTCGGGCAGAAGGCACATACAGCAAACCCCCTGAAAATTACTCTCAGGGGGTTTAGGGTTGGTTACCTATCGCCTACCCCACTCGAAGCCGTGGGAGACGTGTTAGCGGTATGTGATGGGATTCCTCAATACCTACTATGGGCCAGAACTTGCCGCAGTGTTATTCTGTTCCACCGCACCTATCCGTAGCCTGGGCTAACGTACTCTCGGCTATACCATTGACGACCATGACAAGGTACAACTGTGTTCAGAGCACCTCAACCGAACAGTCGAGCATTAGCGAGTATACGGACACGTCGAATCATCTTAGATACCTGTACTGGTGAACATATAAGAGGGATCCTTACATGCTCGCCAGAACCTTCAGACCACAAGAACTACGGAGATGGGCAAAGCGTCGAAGCCAATACGAGCGATTGATCCTACGGATTGCCGCCCTTTAGCACCTTCAGCACCGCTATGAGCATCTCGGTCGAATCTGCTAGCTCATCGTCTGTATATGGCTTGTTGTGCCTGTTCTCCGGGTGATGGCTTGAGTTCCTGATGTAGTACGGAAGTGTTGCTTGTTCATGCTTCAGCTTATTCCCGTCATCCCGAATCCATGTTTTGCTGAAATTTAATTGGTGATTGTTTTCCAACTTATTATTGAGATCTTTCTCGCTCTTAGGGTCAATGAGACAATGTATCTCACCCCATAGCTCATCATGGAACTCAGCAGATGGAATCCCAAAAGCAAAGTAAGTGATCTCCCCCAGAGAAAGCGCCCGGCCAGCAAAAAGCCCAAGCTGATCCGAATACTGAATCGACGGTGCGTTATTATCGCGGGAAAAGATAAGAAGGCTGTGTTGCTCTGGGTTATATGAGCGCAGCATATACGGTGAGTGCGTTATGAGGAACAACTGCTCTTGCTCTGAAATTTTTGCCAGTGCTTCGCTGAGTTGGAGCTGCGCACGGGGATGAAGCCAAGTTTCAGGCTCGTCAAGGAGGAGTGTTAATGGTGCGTGCTCTTTTTCTTCATGCTGTTGCTTCGAGTAGACTTGAATCAGCGCCAGTGTTACTGCGCGTTGCATCCCTGTGCCTTTGTCACACAGTGGGGTTTCATAGTTCCCGTCCTTGACGAGTAGCTGGCCTCCCTTGATGAATGCCGCAGCGTCAGGAAGGTTGAAGTCTAGACGGACTTTTGCTGGGCCGTATTGATCCTGTACAAGTTCTTCAACTTGGCTGGTCATATCTGCAGTTAGCGACGAGAGCGAGTCCTCGCCATCGGAGAACGCCGTCGCATGAGCATCCTGAAATGTCTTCCACCTATCGGTTTTTCGGAATCTCTGTGAAATTGCCGCAATTAGCTTTCCGAGCGGCTTTGAAGTCCCAAAATCGACGATGTCGGAAGTAGCAGTATCGGCGAGTACTGGAACGATATCGACTAAAGACTTGAAAAGTGCGTCGATACCGGTCGGGTTTTCGAACTGCTGAGTGTTGGGGTTCCAGAAGGTGATTCTCTTTCCGTCGAGCTTCACATCCTTGCCGTTCTGCTTAATTGTCTCTTCTTTCGGTGAGCGTCGCACCCTAAAATAAGGCTCACTCGCATCAACAAGCAGGTAGTTTTTAAACTTACTGTACTTTTTGTCGTTAATAACCTGGGATAAATCGTTCCCTGCGAAGATAGCCTCGACTGATAAATTTTCGCTGGCTGTTTTGTTTTGTAACGCGGACGTATCGCGAGGGACACCCTCGGCTAGATATTGCAAAGCATCAACTATGGTAGACTTTCCACAATTATTATCGCCAACGATATAATTGAGTCCTTCTTTGAATTTTATATTATGTTCTCCTTTGAAAGATTTGAAGTTTGTGATAGTTAGAGATCTTAAATACATTGAAGCTCCTTACAGTGTGTTTTGAAATTGCTATGCCACTGATATTTGTCAGGGCATATCTATGACAATTATTCCCAAAGTTACCGAGTGTTCTGGTTAAATACCTGCATCGTCGCAGTTTGATAACAATATTTATTATTGAAAATACAGAGATTGCTGGCAAGAGCACTGTCTGCACTGCTGATGTTTCGGTCCTGTTGGGGGTCTTCGTTCCTAACGTTTAGCGTTGTATAACTGCTCCAATCCCCATCTCGAGGGTAGAGTTGTTTTTTACTACTCTTGCCGCCGTATATAATGTTGACTATTTTTAAAATCTTTATCCTGATTCATATCCCAATCTTGGCAGTTTCTGTATTCCTTGGTCTTATTGATACAGAAAATTTGCGCTTATACTCCTTCGTTTTGGCGTGAACTAGCTGTTATGCATCAGCTATTTGGGGTGACTACCTAGGGTTGTCAGAATTTATACTACAGGATAAGCATAATGTATACAACACGTTTACGTAACTATAAAGTTGGAAAGTGTAGAAACTTTAAATAGAAAGTTTTTATGGGTATAAGAATGTCGATTAAAAACCTGTCTATAGTGTCGCATTTATTGTGAAAAATATATTAGATATGTACTAATACTTTCTTTCTCATGTATATGTAAAACCCCCTGAAGATTACTCTCAGGGGGTTTAGGGTTGGTCGGGATGACAGGATTTGAACCTGCGACCTCGTCGTCCCGAACGACGCGCGCTACCAAGCTGCGCCACATCCCGGTGTTAACCTGTCGGACAACCCGCAGGCAACTCATCAATGATAGCCGAAGAACCCGGGGAAAGCAACACGAATAAGCCCTCTCAAAAACCTGTAAACCCTGATTTTCCAGGGGATTAAGCGCGGTGTCTTGTGCGTGTGCTTCCACATCCTGCGTGACACAGCATAGACGTGGAAGCACACGCAACACCGGAGAGAAACGCTCAACATTTCCCGCAGCGACTGTACAAGATTACCCGCTTAGATCTTGGCGAAGCGGAACACAAATGCGGCAGTCGCTTCACGAGTAACAGGCTCATGCGGGCGGAAAGTGCCGTCGGGCCAGCCGGTCGTGATCTTCTGGGCCTTGAACCACGCGATTTCGCGGTAGAACGGGCTCTTCGAGGTCACATCCGTAAAGGGTGCCTGAGTCGGTGCCGCATCGTCGTTCATATTGGCGGCACGGTAGAAGAACGCCGCCAGAGCCTCACGAGTAACGGAATCGTGCGGGCGGAAGGTGCCATCTGACCAGCCGGTCGTGATGTGCTGCTGGTGCATCCACACGATCTCCTTGTAGAAAGGATCGCTCGGAGCAACGTCGGTGAACGGCGACTGCTTGGGCAGAACAACATCGGGTGAGCCAGCCATACGGTAGAAGTATGCGGCAATTGCGGCGCGCTCAATATTCTGGGACGGGCGGAAAGTGCCATCGGGCCAGCCCGTCGAAATACCGGTCTCTCCCAGCCACGTGATCTCCTGATAGAACATATGGGTCTGGGGAACATCCTTGAAGACCATCGCCGCTGGCTTTTCGCTCGGTGCAGGTGCGGGAGCCTCCGGAGATGGGCCGTCACTCGGAGCCGGTGCGACTACAGGCGCCGCAGGAGTCGGATCTACCGAAAGTCCGGGGTTCGTCTCAGCTGCCGGTGCGCTGGGGGCTGCGGATGCGCTCGGCGCAGGATCCGCCGCCTTCGCAGTTTCCGCAAAAGCAGGCTGAGCAGCAAAGGTTAGGCCAAGAGCAAGAGTGAGTGCAGAAGCGGTGCCCTGAGCCAGAAACTTCCTCGCATCATTGCGTGACATATTTTCCTCCATGAGGTTATAAGGGTTTAAGTGAATGAGTATCTGCACGCTCTATGAAGCGGCAAGACACCTTTATCATCCACAAAAAATTTTGCCGTGTCTACTCAGGCGGTTACAGCTAAGAACTATGACGTTTAGGGATCTCATGCACGTATCACAATAGGTAAACGTGCGCATAAGAGTTAGGCGCTGGGGGAGTCTGAATCCTGCCGCGCATCCTCCCACGAGGTGTACATTGCGGCAAACTCGCCACCGGCGGCAATCAGCTCCTGCGGTGAACCATCCTCAACAATAGCCCCCGCAGAAATAACCAGCACCCGGTCCGCACTCAGCACGGTCGAAAGACGATGCGCAATCACCACGGCGGTACGCCCCGCCAACAAGGCATTGAGCGCCCGCTGCACCGCCCGCTCGCTGGGAATATCCAAGGATGCGGTAGCCTCATCCAAAATCAGTACCCGCGGATTTGCCAAGAAAACGCGGGCAAAAGACACAAGCTGACGTTGCCCGGTCGAAAGGTTCACACCGCCGCGCCCGAGCATTGTGCCGTACCCCTGCGGGAGGGTCTGAATAAACTCATCCGCGCAGACAGCCTGCGCCGCCTGGCGCACCTGGTCGTCGGTCGCCTGCGGGTTGCCCAAACGAATGTTCTCGGCAATCGAGGTTGAGAACAGAAAGACTTCTTGGGTGAGCATGACGACGTTTCGGCGCAGCTCCTGATCGGTCAGGGAACGCACATCCACGCCGTCGAGAAGCACCCTGCCGGTATCAACGTCATAGAAACGGGCAATTAATTTGGCAATCGTAGACTTCCCGGCACCGGTTTCACCCACAAGCGCCACCGTCTGCCCCGGTGCAATCCTCAGCGACGTAGGCATGAGCGCGTGCTGACCCGCAGTGTAGCCGAATGCGGCATCCTCAAGAACGATCTCACCCAGCGGGGCTGCCTCTGCCGAGCTCTCGGTGCCCACCGGCGCAGCGGGGGACTGCGGCAGGCTTACCGGATGCTGCGGGTCTTGAATCTGCGGCTTCTCCGCTAAGAACCCGGAAACCTTCTCCAACGCCGAAAACGCCGACTGGAGTACGTTATAAAACTCGGAGAGCATCATAATCGGCTCAAACACCCGGTTCGCATAAATAATGAGCGCAAGCAGGGTGCCCACCTGCATGGTGCCGCCGAGCACCGCATACCCACCAATCACAAGCGCCGCCGCCACAAAAATATTGCCCAGCAGAATCAGCACGGGGGAGTAGATGCCGAAGAGTTTGATGGAATCCATGACCGCCACCCGGTACCGCTCGGCGTTGCGTGCGTACGATGCGCGCGCATCCGCCTCTGCACCGAAACTCTTGATGGCTCGAATACCGGTGTAGGTTTCAACAAAACGGCTTGTCAGCTGGGCAGATTCGTTACGCATGGCACGGAATGCGGTCTCTGAGCGGGTGCGGAACCAGCGGGTTATCAGCCAGATGGGAACCGTCATAGCCACCAGAAGCAGACCGATGCGCCAATCCAACAGGAAAATGGCGATTACTGAGAACGCAATCCCCAGCAGGGTTGTGGCAAGCTGACTGATACCGCTGTCTAAGAAGGTGCGGATCGTATCAATATCGCTTGTTAGCCGCGAAATTACGCGGCCCGATGTATATGACTCGTGGAACGAGACGCTCAGCGACTGCGAATGCTGGAACACGCGCGTGCGCAGGCTCAACAGCACACCCAGCGAAACCCTCACCGTATACACCACATTCACCCAGGTCAGGGTGCCGTTAGCGAGCACGGTCGCCCCAAAAAGTACCACAAAGAATATAAGCGGGGCGCTGTCGCCGCGGGTGAGCGGTTCAATCGCGGTATCGAGCACGCGCGCAATCAGCCAGGGCTGCACGGCGGATGCGATCGCCCCGAGTATCACCGCCGCCACCGAAATCGCCAGGGACAGCCGATGCGGGCGCAAAATCTCGCGCAGTAGACGATACGAACGCTTTCGAGCCTGCCGCCGTTCTTCGGGGGTCAGGTTCGTGCGTTCGTCGGAATTCGGCACGAGACGCGCGGGCATTAATCCTCGTCCTGCAAACTCATCAGGCGGCGATACTGCGGCAGCTTCATAAGCTCGGTGTGGGTGCCCTGGGCGGTAATACGGCCATCCTCCAGCAGCAGCACCCGGTCGGCAAGCGCCACCGTTGAAGGACGATGCGCGGTCAGCAGGGTGGTAGCCCCGCCCAGTCCTTCGTGCCCGGTGCGCAGCGCCTCAATAATCTTCTCTTCCGTGTGAACGTCCAGTGCCGAGAACGGATCATCAAGCAGCAGCACGCTCGGGCGAACCGCCAGGGCACGCGCCAAAGAAAGCCGCTGCCGCTGACCACCCGAGAGGCTCAACCCCTCTTCGCCAATAATGGTATTGACCCCTTCGGGAAGGTCGTCCACGAAATCGCAGGCCGCGATCGTGAGGGCGGCGCGCACACGCTGATCCGCCTCCTCAGAAGAGCTAAGATCGTGCACCCCTAGCAGGACGTTCTCACGCACCGACCCCGAGAACAACACGGCCTCCTCAAAAACAGAGGCCATTTGCGCGCGTACCTCAGGCAGCGGCATATCGGCGGCATCATGACCGCCCAGCAGAATCTTTCCCGACGAGGGCTCATAGAACCGCGGAATCAGGTTGAGAATTGTCGATTTTCCGCTGCCGGTAGCCCCTACGAGCGCCAAAATCTCGCCCGCAAAAGCTTTAAACGTAATATCGTGAAGTACCGACGGGGTTTTGGAGGTTGCAGCCTTCTGCTGTGCACGCGCAAACTCGCGTTCCTGCTCCGTAAGCTCGGGGCTTGGATCCGGCATATCAGCCTGTAACTCCGGGAACGCCGCAGGATCGGGGTCCGCCTCATGCGCGGAATCGGCACTGTCCTGGTGATCCTGCGAGCCCTTGGCAAAACCTAAAATCTTCGCCAGAAAACCGCCTAAACCGCTCTGCTCGGCGTGATCCGTTGAAGCCCCATCCTGCCCGGAATGCTCCTCAGGAACCTCAGCCGTGCGCGCCTGAGTATCAGCGGAATCTTCGTGTGCGCGTGCCTTCGCATCAGAATCGGCGACATCTACAGTGTTCGCCTGCTCGGCATAGCTGAAGCTCACCGCCTCACACGCCACAGAAATTGCGCCACCCGAAGGATAAGCCACGGTCTCCTCCTCAACTAGTCGTACCTGTTCATCGCCGGGATCCGCCATCACCTCAACGTGACGCTCAAACGCCACCCGGTAATTCAAATATGATGCCATCAGCGCGGTCGAACGGAGCACATGCCCCAACACCACCGTCAGCACCGCAAAGTAGGCGGTCATCGCACCCAAAGAAAGACTACCCGATGCCACCTGCGGCGCGCCCACCAGCAAGGCGAGCATCGTTACCGCCCCCACAATCACGCGCTGATAAAACCCCACATGTGCCACCAACATGGCACGGCGATGCTCCACCTCATTCAAATGTTCGGCATCGCGGGTGTACTCGGTAATCTGCTCGGGGGAGCGGCCCAGCGCCTTAACCACTCGAATACCGCGCACAGACTCCTCAATACGGGTCGAAAGATCACTGGTAAGCCGCTGAATCTCGCGGGTATAAGCCTCATATTTGCGCACATAGCTGATGAGCGACAGCACCAGCACCGGAATAGCCACCCCAAAAATAACCGCAAGCGGGGCGGATGCGGTCACCATAAAATACCCGCCCGTTACGAACATGACCACAACCGAGGTCATCTGCACCAGCGCAAACGAAAGCCACCGGCGAATCGTACCCAAATCACCCATGGAACGGGTGAGCAGCTGCCCGGAAGACCACCGGTCAAGAACGCTCAGCGGCGCCCGCAAAATCCGGTCAAAAAAGTTTATGCGCATGCGGATTTCAAGCGTGGAGGTAGGATCCACGATCAGCCACCGCCGCCAATACGCCAACGATGCGTTCCCCACACCAATCAAAAGTACTAGTCCGCCGCCAATCCAGACGCCCGCCTCGGTCGTATTCTGCACAAGCTCATCGACAATGAACCGAAGCATCTGCGGAATAGAAATTTCGAGAATCGCCGCGCCAACAGCGACCAGCATGCCGATAGCCCAGCGCCACCGAATCGGGGCAATATACGGCAGGAATTTGAGGGGCGCGCGCTCGCCCGCATCATAGTTCACGGGCGCGGGAATAGGCTCCGGGGCAGTTTCCAAGAAGGGATTGCGTCGTCGAGAAGTGCCGGGGGCGTGTGTGCGGGTCGTGCTCGATTCCTCCTGCTTAGATGCGGTTCAACGTTTCTACAAGGTGTGAGCGTTAGTGCTCTTAATTATAGAGCGGCATCCCGGATGCGCCCGCTGCAGTATGCTCTGGGCACCCCCGTTCTTATCGGTGAGCTTAACCCGTTCTCTTAGTCTTAATCCGTGAGCAGATAGTATTTTGACGCGCAGATAGCGGATTGTTATCTTCTCGCCGAAATACTATCTGCTTGCGAGAGGTCGCACGGTTGTAGCTTAGGCGTAGTAGGTGTTCAGATGCGCCAGGTAGTCATCCGCGCTGTCTGCCACCTGCTGGGCGGCAGCTTCATCGTAGCTCTCATAGGTGTCGATGGTGTGGAACGCGAAGAGAGGCTGATAATCAGCGCTGATATAGTTGGCCGTCAGCTCGAAAGGGCGCAGAGTTTCGGCGACGGTGTAACCGACGGAGCCTTCCGCACTGTACTCTGGGGCGGGAGCGCCCAGCGAGACGGCAATGCCGAGTTTCTTATTCTCGAACGCCTTGCCTTTCGAGCCATAGGCCCATCCGTATGTCAGCACCTCGTCGCACCACTGTTTCAGAAGCGGCGGGCAGTTAAACCAGTACACCGGGAACTGAAGCACAATGTTCTGGTGCTCTTCCACGAGAGAGCCTGCTCGCGCTCTACATCAATCACACCGTCAGGGTACTCGCTGTATAGTTCATGCACGGTAAACCGATCCGGATGCTGGCGCAGCATGTGGACCCAGGTTTTGCTGACCATAGAATCATGGATATTAGGATGCGTGACAATCACAAGGGTTTTCATGGTATTCCCTTCCGTTCGACTTGAGAAAATACCATGGTATCTATGCCGTTTGGCTCTGACAATACCTCAGAGTACCCTTTCGGCTAATGGCTATAAAGCGATCTCTCGCAAGGAGGTGCGCTGCTGACCGTGCGCATCAAAATTCTTCGGATCCAGCCATTGCAACAACCGGTGTTTGTGCTGCTCCCACTCGGTATCCAGCATTGAATACCACGCCGTATCGCGGTTGCGGTCTTTATACACGACGGCCTGGCGGAACGTTCCCTCATAGGTGAAGCCTAGGCGCTCGGCTGCGCGGCGTGAAGGCTCATTCAGTGCATCGCATTTCCACTCGTAGCGGCGATAGTGCAGCGTCTCAAACACGTACTGCGCCAGAAGGTATTGCACCTCTGTGGCGGCGCGCGTGCGTTTTAGACGTTCGCCATACGTTACACTACCCACCTCGATAACACGGTGGGCGGGGTTGATGCGCATGAGTGCTAGAGTGCCAACCGCACGCCCATCCTGATCTATCACAGCCAGATAGTACGGATCCGTGGATTCCTCCATGTGCTTGAGGAGTGTCTCTAACTCTGCTCGGTCAGCAACAGGGTTCAAGGATAAATAGGTGAAACTCTGTTCGGGAGCTTCAGGGCCGTAGACCTCGTATAGGTCGTTGCCGTGGCGTTCTGCATCCAGTTTTTCGAGGCGGCAGTAGCGCCCCTGTAAACAATCAATGCTGGGAGTCTCGCCCGCGCGGTAGTCGGGCAGGGTATCGCCGATAGGTTGCTGGTAGTCGTTATATCGCATGGGTCTTTCCAATGCATTGCAGTAGTAGGGAAGAGTGTTTTCCGGTATTTACTCTACACGTGAGTAGGTTATGGGATGTGTTTAACCTGCTGGGTAGCAACGAATGTAAATCTATTTGTCCTGTGTTGAAGATAGATGATCTCTTTGTAGGTCTCTAATTAGGGATGCAAATTTGGGGCAGTTAGCTCTTTCAAGGTATGCGCTTAGATCTAGACTTTTATGTCTTCGCCTCATGTATTCTCTTTGCATCTGTATGATTTCAAGAACCTCTTTATAACCTTGTGTATCAGTAACAATTTTTATGAAAAAATCGTCGGCTGTAGAAACGTTGTACGTAGATGGAGAAGGAAAATCTTTAACGTTTTCGGTCAGCAGAACATCAATATGTCCGTCTAGGGCTGCGGAGTGTACGTGTAGATCATAGATATCAGGTACCCCCGAAGAAGACCCCGAGAATTCAACAAAATCATCTATGCACATTCTGATTTTAGAAATTTTAGTCTTAATGGTTTTGCTGCTGGCAGTAGGGTGACGTCTGCGCAGGTGATACCGAACTTCTGCGAGAATATCTTCAGTGCATAGAATTGTAAAAGACTCGGGAAGATAGGTATGTAGGAAGAATAGCCAATCGGTTAGAGTCTGGCTAAAAAAGATATTCGCATCTACTAAGACTCGCTGAGATGGGCGTAGCTTATACAACATGGCGAATTGAACCTAGCCCTCATCAAGTTCAGGATGCGCACTCTGAAAGTCAAGGAGATCATGCAATGCTTGCTTCTTCTCGGTACGGCGCTGCTCGCGAAAAGCAAAAACATCCTCGCGTTTGAACCGGCGGTGAGTACCAGTTTTATGTGAAGGTATCCGTCCTTCATCAGCCCACTTGGCAAGAGTGGGGCGGGACAGTCCCAGGATTGCGGCTGCCTCGCTGGTCGTTAAAATTTCTGGGCTGAACTGCACGGAAACATCGTGGTGAGCAAGAATCGCTTGAAATTGTGCGCGAACAAAGTCGGCAACGGGTTCAGGGGCTTGAACCTTTTGCCCATTCGGCAGAGTCCCCTGAACCGTGAGGCTTTGGACGAACTCTTCTGATAACGGAATAATCTGTTCCTGCAGAGGTTCAGCCGCAAAAGTCCGAGTGTGCTGGGCAGTCATGACTGCTACCTCCTAACTCATACATACTTGGGGATTTCTCTAGTTTACAGTATTTTCCGTTTACAAACGAAAGTTGTAGTGCTAGAGGGGTAACAGAGCCAGGTCTCGGTTTGTATAGATTGTAGACGGAGTATGCACCTAGAGGTATCTGGAATATGTGGTATGCGGTAGTAATAAATACTGATGCAGAGAAAGCCTTCCGGTATTTACTCTACACGCGAGCAGGTAGCTTTTGGCCGAGCAGGTAGGAAAATATTACCTGCTCGACCAAAAACCACCTGCTCGCGGAATCTGAAGGGGAAGAAAATCTACCCGTTCTTTGCCGTGAGGGTGACGAGCACCGCCTCCGGGGGACAGAAGAGGCGCACCGGCGCGAACCGTGAGGTCCCCAGCCCCGCCGAAACCTGCACCGGAACATCGCCCTGATAGCTCACACCCTTCGCCCGCGACGGCGGCAAATCACAGTTACTCACGAGCGCACGACCGCCCGGCAGACACACCTGCCCGCCGTGCGTGTGACCGGCAAAAATAAGTTCGGCACCATCCTGCACAAATCTGTGCAGAGTGCGCATATACGGTGCATGGGCAACACCCACACGAATACGCGGCACCTCCGAAGACTCAAACGCCTGCGGTGAGAACCCCGGATGAGCATCGTAACGCAGATGCGGATCATCCACCCCCGAAAATTCCAGGCGCAGCCCACCCAACGTGACGCCGTCGTACCGGTTAATAAGCCCTACCCAGCCGCGCGACTCAAAAGCGTTATGCATACGCTCAATCGGAAGCGGCATACGCGACCCTTCCTCAATCTCCTGAGGCGTGCGCGCCTGCCACAGATACCGTGCAGGATTCTTCAGCACCGGAGCAAAATAGCAGTTCGAGCCGGGCACGAAAACCCCCGGAAAATCCAGGAGAGGGTCAAGCGCCTCCAGGAGAGGGTCAAGCCCGCCCACATGTGAGAGGTTATCGCCCGTATTCACCACCAAATCCGGGTTCAGGCCCGCCAACGAATGCATAAACTCGGTCTTCGCCCTCTGCCCCGGAATCATATGCATATCCGAAATATGCAGAATCCTAAAGTTCGGCGACCCCACCGGAAGCACCGCGAGAGTTTCCTCGCGCACCTGAAAATTATTCAATTCGACGAAGCGCCCATACGCCGCCGTGGCGGCCCCCAAAGCAAGCCCTGCAGCCGCAAACTTCACCATACTCTGTGTGAAGTGCGAACCACGTGCCGCTTCAGAAGCCGCCACGGATGCGCGGGCACCGGATGCGCTCTCACACATCGTGTGCCTTTCTTCAGTACGCCCTCTTAGTTACCGTTGACGTTTGTTGACGTCACCGATGCCGGGGGCTCAGTAAACTTCTCGGTGTTGTACTTCGGTGCCATGGCCTGCATGAACTGCTGCCACTGGGCACCCGCATAGGTCGCACCGTCCACGTACTCCAGCACGCGACCGTTAATCGCAATACCGTTCATTGAGCGGTAACCCAAGTCGTTACTGCCCACCCATGAAGCAGTTGCCAGGCCGCGGGTGTAACCGACCATCCAGGTCTGCGAGGAGTTATCGTTCGTACCGGTCTTCGCGGCGGAAGCATCCGGCAGACCGATAGCGCGCTTAGGCGCTGAACCTCCGGAGGCAAGCACGCCCTTGAGCACGTAGCTCACACCGTTAGCAATATCCGGGCTAATCGCCTGCTCACACTTAGACTCGTAAGTCTTCATGGGCGAACCGTCACTCTTAGTAATCTTCTCAAGTGGGCGCGGCTCACAGTACTTACCTTCGCTCGCGAAAGTTGCGTATGCACTCGCCATGGTCAGCGGGGTAGCACCGTACCTGGTACCACCAATGTTTGCACTGAGCAGACCCGGATCGTACAGCTGCTGGCCCAGACCGTCGTGCAGGTGCAGCTTATTCGCCATATCGCTGATATCGCAGAGGTCGAGCTTACTGACCATCGAGTACAGGTAGGAGTTAGCCGAAACGCGAATACCGTAGGCGACCGTACCCCAGCTCTGGTATCCCGGAACCGCGTTCTTGAAGGACCAGCCGTTAGCGGAGTCGCGGTAGTAGTACTTACCGCCCTCCACACAGCGGGCGTTCCACCCAAAGCTGCTTGGGTAGGATAGGGCCGTACCATCGATTTGGGCGTTCACACCTCGACCAGAGTTAATCCACTGGGACAGCACCACGGGCTTGAAGGTTGAGCCCGGCTGGAATCCGGGGGTGCCGCCATAGAGCGAATCTACGTTGAAGTTGAACTGGGTTTGCGAGTGGTCATTCGCATCCTTGGGTTTACCCCATTCGGCGTTCTGAGCCATCGCCACCACGCGACCGCTGCCAGGCTCCACACTGGTCAAAGCGGCGTTCACGTTGTTAGTGTTGGTGGAACCGGGCTGAACAGCCTCCACAGACTGTTTAGCGATCTTCTGCGCTTCGGGGTTCAGAGTACTCACAAGCTTAAAACCGCCGCGGTTGAGCAGGTTCAAACGTTCCTCGGGAGTTGCCCCGAAAGATTCGTCGAGCGCAACATAGTTCACCACGTAGTTACAGAAGAATGAGCTTTCGCCCGCAACAGAGCAGCCCTTCTCAGGCGGATGAACATTGAGCTTAATAGGCGATGCAATGGCTTCATCGTATTCTTGCTGTGAAATCTTACCGTCACGAAGCATGGTGCCAAGCACCACATCGCGGCGTTCACGCGCCAGATCGGGGTGGGTTGTTGGGTCATAGGTGTTCGGTGACTGCACCAGACCCGCGAGAAGGGCCGATTGGGCTACCGAAAGATCCTTCGCGGAAATACCCCAGTAGTATTGGGCCGCCGCCTCAACACCGTAGTTGGTACCGCCCAAGTTCACGATGTTCAGGTAGCCCTCAAGAATCTCGTCTTTAGACTTGTTCTGCTCCATCGAGATAGCGAGCTTCATCTCTTTGATCTTATCGAGATACCCTTTATTCCCGCCCAGGGTTGTGGGGTCTGCGCCGCGCTGCACATCGGAATCAACGATCAGGTTGTTCACGTACTGCTGTGTGAGTGTCGATGCACCCTGACGTTTCTTCGGGTTCAGGAAGTTATTCGCGAACGCACGACCAATGCCGATAGCTGATACGGCACCGTGGTTGTAGAAGTCGCGGTCTTCCACCGAGATAATGGCATCACGCATATGCGGTGACATCTGATCGAGCTTAACCTCTGTGCGGTTTTCCTCGAAGAAGGTCGCAAGCTCGGTCTTACCATCAGAGGCGTACAGAGTCGATGGGCGTGAGAAGGGGCCTTCTGAAATGTCTTCCGGAAGATCCTGGAACCACGTCATTGAGGCATTAGCGACCATGCCAACACCTACCGCCGGGGGTACCACGATAATTGCTACCAAGAACCCGGCAATGATACTGAACGCCACAAACTGCAAAAAGTCACTGGGGCGACGCCGTTGCGCGCGCGATTTTTTTCGTGAAGCCATTCATTCAGTTTAGCGGATACACCTGAGAACGCATCCCTCAAAAGGGTTAAACTCTAGGTTTAACTTGCCGGTTTCCCGTCTTCGCGGGCAACGCGCCGGATGCGCATCCTTGGTTATATCGTGAAAACACCGCGTCTATGTCCCGAAAATCCGCGGTATCTCGCGGGTTATGTACTCTGTGCGGGGCTGACCGGCGTATCCGGTGCACGAGGTGACCGTTCGGCGTCACGTTCTGCCCCTTTGTTACGCCTAGAGCGTTGAACCTGCAATAGAGCGCAATAGCCTTGTTCGAGCCGGGGAACAGGACTACCCTAGAGCTATGAAGAAATGGGAATATTTGACTGTGCCGTTGATCGTGCACACCACCAAGGCAATCCTTGATAACTACGGTGAGGAAGGGTGGGAACTTGTTGCGGTTCTGCCTGGCGCACCCGCACCCAGCGGACCGACCCCTGCAGGCAACATGGTGGCACCCACCCAGGGTAACCCCATTGCCTACCTCAAACGCGAGAAAGTTGAAGGCTAAAGCCTTGCACCACGCCCGGTAACCTGAATCCTCCGGTTGCCGGGTTTAGCGTTCCTTTTGCGATATGCTTCTACACAACACTACATATATGCGGCGCACGTGCCACCAACCACATCCCTGGAGAACCCCATGACTGAATCCCGTTATGAACTGAGCATTCGTGAACTCGGCTACCAACTTCCCGAAGTCGCAGCCCCTGTCGCCGCCTATGTACCCGCTGTGGTGAGCGGGAATTATGTGTATACCTCCGGGCAGCTTCCATTCGTCAGCGGTCAGCTGCCTGCCACCGGTAAAGTCTCGGATTCGGGTGACTCAACATTTGTGACCCCTCAGGATGCCAAGAAGTACGCTGCCATTGCAGTGCTGAATGCGCTTGCCGCTGTGAAGTCCGTTATCGGCGATCTTGATCGGGTGAAGAAGGTCGTGAAAGTTGTGGGGTTCGTGGCATCTGACCCGGAATTTACCGGTCAGCCCGGGGTGATCAATGGCGCCTCTGAGCTGTTGGGTGAGATCTTTGGCGAGGTTGGTACGCACGCCCGCTCGGCGGTCGGTGTTCCGGTGCTTCCGTTGGACTCTCCCGTTGAGGTTGAAATCATCGTCGAGTACGTCTAATATTCTCAGGATCATGACTACGACACCTTCTCAGAAGTTGTACACCGGAGTAGTTCCGGTGGTTGGTGAAGAACAGAAGCCGCGCATCTTTACCGGGCGCTCGTCTGTACCTGCCGCACGCACCGAGCAGATTCAGCGTCTTTATAAAATCCCGGAGTTTATGCGCACCGCCGCCGAAACCTGGGTATCCGAGGGCGGTGAGGATGCTGGAGGGGCATGCTCGCTCCGCCAAGCGGCGTCAGTCATCTTTGTGCGTGACGGCGAAGACGGTCTTGAAACCATCCTGACCTACCGTCCGGGGTCCTCACCCTTGGGCGTTGTCGCTTTTCCGGGCGGTACCGTGACCCCCGGCGACGACGACGCAACCCCCTGGTATGGTCCGACCCCCGATGAATGGTCTGCCAAGTTCAAATTCAAAAATGTAACCTGCGCGCGACGCACCGTGATCGCTGCTATTCGCGAGTCCTTTGAAGAAACCGGTCTGCTTCTTGCCGGTGAGGACGGGCAGAACGTCGCCGAGAGCGGCGCGGGTGAAGAACAGATGAGTCAGCGTGAGGCAATCGCCGATCAAGACAAGAGCTTCGGGCAGTTCTTAACCTCATGCGGACTGAAACTACGCACAGACCTGCTGCGCCCGGTATCGCGCTGGCAGTCGCCCGACTTCTTCCATAAACGCTACGACATCGCCTATTTCACCACGGTTGTTCCCGTGGGGCAGAACGCCAAGCTGCTGGAAGGCAAAGGTGTGTGGGGCAGCTGGGTGAATGTGCGCACGCTCATGGAGAGTAAGGATACTTCGGAACTGGGGGATCGTATCGGGCAGCCGAATACGGTGGGTAAGACCCTTGAGGAACTGGTGACTCCCGCCGTGATGTGCATGCTTGAGTCGCTCGCCGCCTCAGAAACCGGGGTATCGTGGCTGGCAAAGCGTCGTACCGTTGAGGTGAAGAAACCCGTGCTCGTGAAGAACGACGGCGCGTATATGCTTTCGTTTACCGAAGTTGTGCCGGTGTCGTCTAAAACAGGAACGCTTGGCACAGTCGGTCCACTCAGGTCGACCTCTGTTACCCCCTCATAAAACTTGGAAGGCCGGATTTTCCGCAATGTGTGGAGAATCCGGCCTTTGTTGTAGGCAGATAGTCACAGTGAAAGGAAAAATCTCATGATTCGCAAAATTCAGTACAACGCCTATGGCGATCCCAGCGTCCTAGAAATGGTTGAGACAGATGAGCCTACGCCGGGGGAGGACGAGGTTCGTGTGACGGTCAAAGCGGTTGGACTGAACCCCATAGATCTGAAAACCTTTAAGGGGTATAAGCCGCTTCGTGTCGCAGAGACTAGCAACCGTTTGCGTCACCCGTCCTGGTGGTTTGGCCGCGGTCCCGCACGTTTTCCGAAGGGTGTGGGGCGTGACTTTTCAGGCGTGATAGATGCCCTCGGCCCCGGTGTGAACAATGTTGCTGTGGGGGACGCGGTACTGGGAACCCTGCGCAGCGCTCCCGGCTCCGGCGTGACGGAAGGCTCCCTGGCTGAGAAGCTGGTGACTTCTGCCCAGAATATTGTTGCGAAACCTGAGAACCTGAACTTTGAGGTTGCCGCAGCCTTGGGCGTCGCCGGGGAGACCGCGTGCGGGGCGTTCCGCGCAATCGACCTGAAACCCGAGGATGTGCTGGTTATCAGTGCCGCATCCGGCGGCGTGGGAGCCGTGGCGGTTCAGCTTGCGGTGCATCGGGGAGCAACAGTATCGGTATCGCCTCGGAGAAAAACGCGGAGTTTGTGCGCTCTCTGGGGGCTATTCCGGTTGCATACGGTGACGGTTTGAAAGAACGTATTCTCAAGGCAGCACCGACCCCGGTTACGAAAATGCTTGACTGCTACGGCGGGGACTATATCCCGTTAGGGGCAGAGCTCGGACTGAAAGGGCTCGCGATGGGCACGCTGATTCCTACACCGAAGGCAATGATAAAAGGCGCGCAATTTACGGGGGCGCGGCATGCTCAGCCCGGTGACCTGAAAGAAGTCGCCGATCTAGTGGCATCGGGAGATATTGACGTGACCTTAGCGCATGTGTACCCGTTCAAACTTGATTCCATCCGTGACGGCTATAAGGAACTGGGCACGGGGCATGTGCGCGGTAAACTTGTGGTCACTATTCCCTAACAAAAGTCGAAAACTATGAAAATTTTAGTGTCCGGTGCTACCGGAAACGTGGGCCGTTTGGTCGTGGAACAGGCGCTTGCGCGTGGCTATGAGGTAGTTGCACTTGCCCGGAAACCGCAGAATCTTCAGCTCGATCACCCGAACCTCACCACGGGCGCTGTAGATATTCTTGATGCTCAGGCCCTCAAACCCTGGCTTCAAGGCGTAGATGCGGTCATTAGTACCGTGGGGATCGGCACCTCGAAAACGCCGACAACCCTTTATTCTGCTGGGACAAAGAATCTTCTGGACGCTATGCAAGAGCATGGGGTATCACGTTTGGTTGTGATCTCTTCGGAGGTCGCCGAACATTGGGCTCATCAAGGGCTCTTCAAGCTCTGGGTGGTGTTGCCGCTGCTGCAGCACTTTTTGGGTGCAACCTACGATGATATGCGGCGTATGGACGTGGTTTTGTGGGAAAGCACCGCGCAGTGGACGGCAGTGCGTGCCCCTCGCATTCAGCCGATGAAACCCAAAGGCTCTTATCGGCTAGATGCCCACAAGCCGCTTCGACGCGGCTGGATGATTACCCCAGCGGATATGGCGACTGCGTTACTCGATATTGCCGAACGTGAGGACCTGAACCGGCAGCACGTCTACGTTGCTAACTAGATGTGAGAAGGCGCCCATGATGAGCGCAGATATTCCGCACGATGTTAAGAGCCTTAAGCCAGCTACGCAATTGAGGCGCAGTGAGGTCGCACTGACTAGATATAGTATTCTGCACGCTAGTGGGTGAAAGCTCGTAAAGATAGGTCAAGCTTCCCCAGTCCATAATCTCCGTGGCAGCCCATACTGGGAGCTTCCCGCCATATTTCTGTTTGTGGTGTTTAACAAAGTCTTCACGTGATGATTTAAGCTCATGTTCATAACGTCTACGCCAGTATTCATACTTAGTACTACGAGCGGTAGCCCCTAGCTTGTAAGGATCAAGGTGAATCAAAGGGTCGAGACGCCCTAGTTCATGACCAAGATGCGCACGTATTGCAAGCTCAATAGGTGTAAGGGCTGTAAATGTTGCAGTACGAAGTCGAGAATCAAATCTATATAAGTCAACTACATCTCTCAACCGCGTACCTGGAAAGAAAGTATCTGCACGGCTGCTATTTTTAAACTCTCGAAACGGGTAGCAATAACCGCTCAAACGATAATAACTAACCTGCTGAAGCAAAAATATCGCTTCGTCGCGATCTCCTATGTCCATACCACGTCTGACTAGGATATCTACTTGCTCATTGTAAGTTTTAAATTCTTTGATGTCCTCGCCCATGAGTACCCTCTGCATGATGAAGACCGGCCCTGGACCTAACTATCAAAGTAGTAGGCGGAACCGGTCGTGGTGATAAACACTCTACACAACGTTCGTCATTCTAAGCAAGCGCGATCGCGCCTTATTCTTGATAAATGTCATAAGAACTTTCGTCTTGCTAGAGTTATCCGCACTCGCTTTACAAGGGGACCCGTATCGCCTGGAGGCGATCCACCCTTAGGCGCTTATGACGAGTATCCCATCGGAAACGTCTGGCTTCCCGTACTCTTGCTTGGGCTCAGGAGGATATCCGCAACGAGCGCCTAAGGCTGTCATTCACGGCAAAGCGAAGCGGCACCGGGGATGACTGGTCGCCTTGTCAAGCGAGTGTGGAGTATCCTCCTGAGCCTTGGAACTGATTCGATGCAGAGCACGCAAAAACCGCATCCGAAATCGTTGAATAACACGACGTATCGGATGCGGTTTCGTACGAAGACTTTGGGTGCCGTCAGAGAGCTTAGCGCGAGCGTTGGCGCAGCCGCGGCAAATCGAGAATCACAACTGCGCGAGCCTCTAGGCGAATCCAACCGCGGGAAACGAACTCTGCCAGTGCCTTATTAACGGTCTCGCGGGATGCACCGACAAGCTGTGCCAGCTCTTCCTGGGTGAGTTCATGGGCAACAAGGATACCGTCGGTTGCGGGGCGCCCGAAACGGTCTGCAAGGTCGAGGAGTGCCTTAGCGAGGCGACCGGGGACGTCGGAGAAGACGAGGTCTGCCAGCGCTTCGTTGGAGTGGCGCAGGCGGCGTGCCAGGGTCTTGATAACCTGGTCGGAGATGCTGGGGTCCTGTCGCTGTGCACGTTTGAAGGATTCGTGCTTAATAGCGGCCAGGCGTGTTTCGGAAACCGCTACGGCGTTGGTGGAGCGGGGCGATGGATCGAAGAGCGCCATTTCGCCGAAGACGTCACCGGGGCCCATGAGCGCGACCATATTTTCGCGCCCGTCTGCGGCGGTGCGCCCGAGCTTGACCTTGCCGGAGAGCACGGCGAAGAGCTGGTCGCCCTGGTCACCCTCGTAGAAGAGCACGGCGTTGCGGGACAAATCAATTTCTTGGATATCGTCTGTGAGCAGCTTGAAAGCGGCGTCATCGAGGGTTGCGAAAAGCGGGGAACGACGAAGGATATCGAGATCCATAGTTACTCCTTGAGTGGGATAGCGGGCGATTCTTTCGCTCGAAAATCTGTGCGTCACACGGTCGCGTCTGCGAGACGGATACGATGTGAACCGCATCGCTGGTGTGTGACATATTCAACTAATACTAATACTGAGCGTACCTCATATTTTTTATTTCCGCATCTAAAAAACAACATCCAGGAGGAAAAGTTTTCTGCGCTTACGGGGAAAACTTAAGAAATTCACAGCTTCGCACTCTAGCATCAGCATGTACAGTGTGAGAGGGCTTTGAGCAGCGCACGAACTCTTCGACTTCTCTCATGCTCAGGTGTGCCTTCCGGACGCGCCGTGCGGATTCACCGCATTTTATGTATTCACCAAGGAGGACGCTCATGTCAGCAACTTTTAGCCCCCTTGACATTATTATTCCTGTCATTCTCGTGCTTTATTTCATTGCCGGTCTGCGTAGCGGCTTCTTCACCACGCTAGGCACCTTTATCGGTCTTGCTCTAGGCGTATGCGCCGCTGCGTGGCTCATCCCGCTTGCCGTTGCGGCTGTGGGATCCAAATGGGGGCTGATTACCGCTATCGGTATCCTGATCCTCTGCCTAACGCTGGGGCAGTGGTTGGGGCTCATCGGCGGTCGCAGTCTGCGCCGTGTCACGGATATAACCCCGCTTAAAGGCCTAGAACGTTTCTTTGGCGGCGTGCTTAATGTTGCCGCCTGCGCGCTTGTGCTCGTGGTTTTGACGCTCACGATGCGCACCGTACCTCTGCCGCAGTTCAACGCCGCGTTGAACAACTCAAAGACCCTCTCGTGGATGGTCGAGAACACCCCGGATGGTCTGCGCAACGGTATTGAAAATATTCGTAACGATGTGCTCGCATCCGGCACTATTCCCGAGGTGCGCCAGCTGATCGCCCCGGAAACTAGCGCACCAACCCAGGGCGTAGAGACGGAGGCGCTCGATAACGCATCTGCCTCTGTTGTGCAGATTCTTGGTGCCGCCGAACAGTGCGGATACACCTCGACCGGTTCCGGGTTCGTGGTGGATCATGGGCTTATCGCAACGAACGCACACGTGCTTTCAGGCGTGAACTCGCCTATGGTAAGGGACCAACGCGGGCGCACCTGGCAGGGCGAGGTGGTCTATATGGATACTGCCCAGGATCTTGCCTTTATCCGCGTGCCCGGGATGAACCTGGATCCGCTGCCGATCGGCAGGAACGCGAACCCCGGCGAGACCGTAACCTTCATGGGTTACCCCCAGGGTGGACCGTTCAAGGCGCTCCCTGCGACCGTGCAGGGTGTGGGTAATACCCAGACCATTGACGTAGAGACCGGTAAGCCTAACCCGATGCGCCAGGTCTACCAGCTTGCCGCAGATGTGCAGCACGGTAACTCCGGCGGGCCTGTTCTTGACGAGAACGGTAACGTTGTGGGCGTGGTCTTCGGTAAAGCTCCCGACGGTGAAAGCAGCACGGGACAGACCGGCTATGCGATAACCGCATCCACCCTGAAGCAGGCGCTTGAGGCTGGCGGCAGCAACACCGCTTCCGTGGCGACCGGAACCTGCAAGAACTAACTGCTGTAACACGATAAACGCATGATGTTATCGCTGGGTAACCGTGCGATGACAACCAAGATATAAGGTGCCTCACGTATCCTTACCATTGGATGTGTGAGGCACCTTTGTGTGCCCGCCCCACCGCTCGGCGCTGAGGCTCTGCGACCGATACTTCTCGGTTCTACTCCGACTCTAGATGCTGCGCCAAGAAATCCACCGCCATCACGTACCCGTAGGCGCCTGCCCCGGCGATCACCGCTGTTGCCTGCGGGGACACATACGAATGGTGCCTAAACTCCTCGCGTCGGTGCACATTCGAGAGGTGAACCTCGACGACGGGCAGCTCGGCGGCCTCCAGCGCATCGTGAAGCGCCACCGACGTGTGCGTGTACGCCGCCGGATTGATAATAATCGCCGCGCCACGGGTGCGTGCACGCTGAATCTCATCCACCAGCACGCCCTCATGGTTGGACTGCATAAACTCAATATCGAAGCCGTGCAGAGCGGCGCGCTCACGCACCATCAGCTCAATATCGTGCAGAGTCGTGTACCCGTACACCTCGGGGCGACGCTGCCCCAACAAATTCAGATTAGGGCCGTTCAGAACAAAAATCGTTGCAGACATACCCCTAGTGTGGCATATTTACCCGCTCAAAAGCGGCAGAAACCGTGCGGTAACGGCGAACTTCGGTACCCCTAGCTGGGAAAAGCAGACAAAAACCGGTAGGCTCGCGCTATGAGCGCATCCGCACCGAAAAGCACCACCGACACAACCCCAGAGCTACAGCTCACCGAGGAAGAACGTGAGCTGCTAAGCATCCGCACCGTGCCCGAGTTTGAGGCAGCACAAGCGGCACGCCGCCGCGCGAAGACACTCGCCAAAGCCCCCGAAAGTCACCTTGCCACCGTGCGCCGCGCCCGCAAAATCAACCGCATCCTCGGCGAAACCTACCCCTACGCCGTGGCTGAACTCGACTTCACCAACGCCTTTGAACTGCTGATCGCCACAGTGCTCTCGGCGCAAACCACCGATGTGCGCGTCAATCAGGTAACCCCGGCGCTCTTCGCCCGCTACCCGGATGCGCCCGCCCTCGCCGCCGCCACCGAAGAAGAGGTCGAACCCTATATCCAATCCCTCGGATTCTACCGCGCCAAAGCGAAATCTATCGTCAAACTCGCCCGCCAGCTCACCGACGACTACGACGGAGAAGTGCCCGGAACCCTCGATAAACTGGTGAAACTGGCAGGAGTCGGGCGCAAAACCGCAAACGTGGTACTCGGCAACGCTTTCGGGGTACCCGGACTAACCGTCGATACCCATTTTGGCAGGCTCGCGCGGCGTATGGGATTCACCACCGAAGACGACCCCGTCAAAGTCGAACACGACGTTGCCGAGCTTATCGAACCGCGCGAATGGACCGACTTCTCACACCGCATGGTCTACCACGGGCGGCGCATCTGCCACGCCCGCAAACCCGCCTGCGGAGTCTGCCCCATCGCCGACCTGTGCCCATCCTGGGGTGAAGGCGAGACGGACGAAACCAAAGCGCGTAAACTCATGAAATATGAAATGGCACCCGGTCGTGAACGCCTGCACCTGCGCTTCCTCACCGGTGCCACACGCCGCCAACTGCACGCCGAAGGATACCCGCTGAGTGCCTAACACCCTGAACACCGCCGCCGAACAAGCCCGCGATGCACTCGCGAACCTTGCCGCAGGAAAACTCGATTTCAAGATAGACTCCCTCATGCGGTACGCGCCCAATAGTACGCTCTCCAAAGAGGCAGCAGTGCTCGTTCTCTTCGGAGTACTCGATGATGAACCGAGCGCATCCGCAGACTTTGACGGATGCCCAGAGTGTGTGGGCGAGAACCTGGACGTTCTGCTTTTGGTGCGGGCGGATACTCTGCGCTCACATGCCGGTCAGCCTGCATTCCCGGGCGGAAAAATTGACCCCGAAGATTACGAGCTGGCGCGCCAGCAGGGAGTTCCGGTGGGGCGCATCGCCGCCCTGCGTGAGGCCGTGGAAGAGACCGGGCTTGACCCTGCGGGCGTTGAAATTCTGGGGGAGCTGCCGACCCTGCCGCTTGCCGTGAGCGATTTCAGGGTGACCCCGGTGCTGGGGTGGTGGGCTTCACCCACCCGGGTTGGCGTGGTCGATACGAACGAGTCTGCCCTGATTGCGCGGGTGCCCGTGCGGGATCTGCTCAACCCCGCCAACCGGCATATGGCATACGTGAAGCGTGGCCGTATAACCCATAAAACCCCGGCGTTTGAGGTTGCGCACTCTAGCGACGATGCGCGGGTCGAGTTCACCGTGTGGGGATTCACCGCGATCGTGCTCGATAAGATTTTTGATGCGCTCACCTGGACGGTACCGTGGGATGCCTCGGTGCTTAAACCTGCGCCCGCATCCGGGTAAGCAGCCGTTGACCGGTGCCTAAAGGCTCGCGGGAGGGAAGAGAAACGAACGTAGGCGGCGTGGACCTATTTACCTTCGGCATAGTTGGTTGTGACCGTCACCGAGACCGGGAATTCGACCGGCACCGTCCCGAAAAGCAGGCGCGCCGCCTCTGCAGCAGACTCCCGCAGAATCCTCTCGACACGCTCCGCCTCAAGCTTGGGGCCGCACAACAGCAGCTCATCGTGCAGAAAATAGACAATTTTGGTGCGCATAGGCATGCCGAAAACCGTCTCGGTCAGCAGACGCGAACGCACCCTGCCCATCCAGCACAGCGCCCATTCCGCAGCCGTTCCCTGCACCACAAAGTTGCGGGTCATACGCCCGTAAGAGCGCGAAAGGGAGACAGCACGCGACTCCGCCGCCGGGGTAGAACGGTCTGCGACCGTCCGTTTGAAACGTTCGTCTGGCGCGGGTGAGGTGCGCCCCAAAAAGGTGGTGACCTGCCCGCCCACCTCGCCGATGCGCGCCGCACGTTCCGTAAACTCCATCGCACGCGGGAAAAGCTTGGCGACATGCGGCAGCAGCGCCCCAATTTCTCCGCTGCGCCCGCCGTACATAATGGCGAGAAGTCCCACCTTAGCCTGTGCGCGTTCGGTAAGTGCCACGCCCTCAAGCCGTGCGAGTTCGGCGATTCCCGCATACATATCGGTGCCGCGGCCCGCCGATGCCAGCGCCTCGTCGTGGCTGAGCGCCGCCAGGATGCGCGGCTCAATCTGCGAACCGTCAGAAACGAGAAAAACCTCGCCTTCGGGCGCTAGAATTGCCGAACGGATCTCGGCGGGAAGCTGCAGAGCCCCGCCGCCGGAAGCGCCCCACCGCCCGGTAGCGGCGCCTCCAACTTCAAGATGCGGGCGAAAACGACCGTTGCGCACCCAGGAATCCGCCCAAGACCACCCGTTCGCTGTAAAGATACGGTACAACTTCTTGTACCGCAGGATGGGTTCGATGAGTGCCCACCGCCGTTCCCGCTGCGTGGCAGTCTCCTCAGCCCAGCCCTTGAGTACATAGGAGCGGGTACTGGGCACGTTCACCCCGGCGGCATGAAGCGCGCGTAAAAGTTCCTGCGGGGAATCTGGATTCAGATGGGGCGCGAAAAGGTCGGCACGAATCTGCTCGGCGAGCTCCATCAGCTTGGCGGGATGCTCGCCTTCAGGCGGGCGCGGGCCCAAAATCTCAGTCAAATGGGCATCATGCGCGGCGGTGTCAAAGGGAATTCCGTAGTATTCGATTTCTGCCGCGACCAGAGACCCTGCCGATTCCGCCGCCGCCAATAACCGCAGCCTTTCGGGATGCGCACCGGTGGCGATCGCCCGCAGCTGCGCGGTAAATTCGTCAAGATGCCGGTGCACCAGCTCGGTATCTGCCGATGTCAGCGTTGGCGGTGCCGCCTCATGACCGGATACAGTATTTTCCTCAGCCGCCGTCAAAAAATCTTCCCCGAAAAGCTCGCTCTGACCGGCAATTTGGCGTGCAACGGGCAGCTTACCTGCAGGTTTTTCGACAGTATCCTGCGCCAGATCGAGAACGGGGTCATAACGAACATGCCCGCTCGGGTGAGTGCTTGCGGTGCGCAGAATGCGCTGTACCAGGCGCATATCGTGGCACAGCTGAACTCGCACCCCTTTGCGCAGCAGAATAGGCGCAATCGTGCGGGTGTCAGCCCATATCCAGCGTGCGTGCGGTTGCTTCGACTCGGGGTTAACGCGCGGGTCAGAGCGGCGTTCAACTTCGCGCACATAGGCGGGCAGATTCCCGGTACTCACGCGATCGGCGCGCAGAATATTGAGCTTCGTGTGCGTGCCGGTCAGCTGCGCCGGGGCGAGGGATTCGACGTGAAAAACTCCCCAAAAAGCGGGGGAGGATGGGGAACCATGCCCCGATGTTCCCGTGCCCGTGTGGGCGCGCGCGGGATGCGCATCCAGCGGAATGACCGAACCGCTGGCAGGCGCATCAAGGGGAACAACGAGAATGTACACATTCCTATTATCGGTGAGAGAACCCCGAATATGCGAAGAAGGTTATGCATGAACCTGCATGTGGGGGCGAATTCGATGACAGCAATCTATGTCCAAACCCCGCCGTGACAGATATTCTAAGAAGAATAGAGAAGCGTTTTGCCGTTGAGACAGGACAAAGAGCGACACGAAGCACAGTTAAGGCGGTGATCGGGCGATGACTACCCCACACGAACAAGAGACGACCGCGTTCATAGTCTGGTTCCGGCGAGGTCACCCTTCCGAGGACGTTCAGGTAGCCAGCGTCGGCGGCAAGGGAGCCAACCTTATAACGATGCATCGCGCCGGTCTGAACGTGCCGCCAGGATTTTGCGTGACAACCGACGCCTATAGAGCCGCTGTCGCACCGATTGCTGAAGATATTATTCACGAGGCAGCCGGTACGAACTCTCACGCTGCACGAGAGCTGATCCTGAAGCAGGAAGTCCCCCGCGCCGTGCGAGACGCCGTCGTCGAGGCTTACCGGGCGCTGGGATCGCCGGTTGTGGCGGTACGTTCATCAGCGACAACGGAAGACCTGGACAGTGCGAGTTTCGCGGGTCAGCAGGATACCTATCTTGGTGTGCAGGGAGAAGAGTCTGTTGTCGATGCCGTGAGGCGATGCTGGGCTTCACTCTGGACGGATCGGGCGGTGGCATACCGCACAGAAGCCGGGTTCTCCCACGAATCGGCGGAACTTGCCGTGGTGGTGCAGGAAATGGTCGCTGCAGACGTGGCGGGCGTCTTATTTACGGCAGATCCTATCTCTGGCATGACGGACCGGATGCTCGTCAGCGCCTCCTACGGTCTTGGCGAGTCCGTCGTCGCCGCCCACGTCAACCCGGATACATTTACGCTGGACTCGCAGGGGTACGCTGTCGAGACGATCATCGGGGATAAAGAAACGCGCATCGACCTCGACCACACTGGCGGGACTAAGAGAAGCCCGGTTCCACCGAATGATCGTGCGGCTTCATGCCTGTCAGACTCCGATCTTCGACAGCTCCACGCTCTCGGGCGGCAGGTATCCGCATATTACAACGCACCCCAAGATATCGAGTGGGGTATATGCGGCGATGAGCTCTACCTCTTGCAGACTCGACCGATTACATCTTTATCGAATCTGTCGAAAACCGATCCGGGACACGGTCCTGCAAAGTCAAAGATTCTGCAGATGATGCGTGATGACTTGATCGAGCATTATCCCGCACCGTTTCCCTTAGACATCATGCCCGTGCGCAAGGTACAGCAGGAAGTTCAGCAAGTTCTCGGTTCTTTCGGTGTGGATACAGCACCGGCTGATCGTGTTATCCGCATCAGCGATGACGGGATTGCGAGCGTTCATGCAACGTGGCCGCGTGTTTCGCCGCGCATCGTAACGCACCTGCCGCGCACGATTCGACAGGCTTTTTCGGCGGCTAACCCCGACTGGAATACAGACTCGCTGGATTGGAAACATGAACTTGAAGCATTCCAGGCGGATAATCGGGCATTTGAGAGTATAACCGACTGTGATCTGATTGCGCGGAGCCACCGTGCGGTTGATGCGGCAGCTGAGCTTACGCGCGCTCGCTTCTCGCGCTACCTCATGCCGCTAATGTTCAAACGTGCCGAGGCGGATATGATGATGAAAATTGCGCGGCTTGGTCCGAGCGTCACCACCGAGGATTTATTTGCGAACCTCGATTTTGTGACGGCGCATATAGACCGCGAGATTTCGCGTCTCTGCGAGCGCGCCCGCGAACTCGGTCTCGACGACGTTCTCGTGGACACGGATAACGCGGTTGAATCTCTCTCGAAGCAAGCCAACGGGCCGGCGTTTCTCGAAGAGGTTCAGCAGACTCTGTCGCGAATTGGGGCGCGCACACCGCGCATGTACCTGCCCTATTCAAGCAGGTCTTGGGGCGAGAACCCCGAGGCATTTTTTACACTGATTGCCGCCGGCATTCGTGGCAGGCACACCATGGATGCAGATCGGGCCGATAAACGTCAGCTTGTGCGCAGCCGACTGCCACGGTTCCTGCATAAACGTTGGGATAAGACGGTCACCGCGCTGCGGGCTCTGCATGTCGCACGTGAAGGTTCTCTGTACCTTATTGAGGAATGGTTTGTTGAGGCTCGTAAGGTCATGGACGAGGTCGCACATCGGCTCGTTGAACGCGGCATCTTGGCGAATCCCTCAGATGTAACCTATGCGCTGTTTGATGAGGTGGAATCTGCGCTGCTTGCAGAAGAACCATCCTCCGATCTGCAGCAGAGGATTTCGCGCCGAAAGCAGAAGCGCACAACCGCTGAGACTCTGTGGTGGGACCGGGGGAATCGCCGGTCCGAGACGGACGGCATCAAAGGGGTTGGCGCGAGCCCAGGGGTGATGATGGGCACGGCACGGGTTATCCACGGGCCGGAAGAGTTCGGGCTGCTGGAACCGGGCGAAATACTCGTGTGCCGGTACACCGATCCAACCTGGACCCCGCTGTTCAATGTGGCTGCCGCCGTGGTGGCTGATACTGGAGGTCCGCTTTCTCACGCGGCCATCGTCGCGCGCGAGGTCGGGATTCCTGCCGTTCTTGGCACTCAATCCGGTACGCAGGATATTGTGTCGGGTCAGACGATTCGGGTTGATGGGAACACAGGACTGGTTACACCGGTCGAAAGTGAGTGAGGGCAGATGAATCGTCGTCACTGGTGTCTGGCAGCCGTGCTCATTGGGTCTGCTTCGGCTACACTGATGCAGAGTTTTATCACGGTCAGTTTGCCGACGATTGCCTCCGAGCTTGCTGGTCACAGCACCGTGGGGTGGGTTGTGGGTGCCTATATGTTAGCGTCCACCGCAGTGCTTCTGAACAGTGGTCGCTGGGCCGACCGCCAAGGACCGCGAAAGGTTTATGTTGTGGGTACCCTGCTGTATGCAGCGGCTACAGTGTTGACTTCGCAGTCTCAGTCGATGGTGCAGCTCATTATGTTCAGGGTTATTCAGGGTCTTGGTGCTGGCATCATCGTGCCCGCGAGCATGGCGGCTGTGACCCGGTACTGGCGTGATAAACGTCTTGGTAGGATTATCGGTCTGCTGGGCTCAATGCAGGTTGTCGCGACACTGATCGGGGCGCCCCTCGGGGGCTGGCTGACCTCAGTTCTCGGCTGGCGTGTGGCGTTCGCAAGTCCTGCTATTCTCTCTGTCGTGGCTCTTGCCCTCTCGTTGAGCCTCCCCGGAAGCCGGTTGCCGAGTGAACCCGATAAAGCGCGAAGCCTCCGGTCTGTACTGGCTGAGCCGGTATTCGTGCGAGGACTGATCAGCACGGCGGGTTTGTCGAGCCTTGCCTACGGTGCCGCCGCCTATCTGCCCATGTCAATGGCCCATACGCTGCAGATGGATGCCGCAACTTTAGGATGGTTGGTACTGCCTTTGGTGGCGGGAAGCGGCATTGGCTCCGCAATCGGCGGACTGCGCGCGCATCATGCACGCACAGAGGTAATCGGGTGGCTGACCGCGACTATCGGCGTCCTGACGTGCCTGGTGCCTCATATCTGGTCGCTGACTGTGGGAGGTGCACTTGTGGGTATCGGTGTTGGCATTGGTATGCCCGCGATCTTCGTGAGGCTCCAGGAGGCGATCGGTGGCGGAAATGAGGCCGTGACAAGCGGGTTTGTTCAATTCGCCAGGAACGCCGGTGGTGCTTTGGGGGTGCCCCTCTACGGGGTTGGGATGATGTTGCCTGTGGTTCTTTCTACCTCTCTGATGCTGACCTTCTCGTTCATGTCTGCCGCCGCGATCGGCGGACTCATCCTGTGCTGGGTGGGAATCATCGGTGTTTCTGCATATAACCCGGTACATGAACCGTCTCGTGAAGACAAGGCAGTAGGGTGAGGCGATAAGAACCCTTCCTAGTGGTTCGGGCGCAAAGCGGCACGGTTAGCGCGGTGCGTTATAGCGCGACATAAAAGCGTGGTTTGTGCAGTCGGTGAGCAGACAATCGGTGTGGGATCGGCCTCCTGCCCTGTGGATACCCCGTAAAAGTGTCCCATAGGGCGAAGTTATCCACAGTCTGCTGCTCGGTTGCCGTGCGCATGCGCGAAAACCTGTGAAATAGGGTTATGGCAGCTTTACCTCCTTCACCTCAGGCAGTATTTCGCACCCAAACGGCAGAACACGGCGTTTTCCGGGCATTCTCTCGCGGCGCCGACAGCGCTTATAGATCGGGCAGCGCCGAGACAGCAGGCACCGACGGGTTTGCCCCCGAGCAAACAGACTTCGTCACCTGTGGAAACTATGCCCCACCTGAAACCCTCTCGATTGTTGGCACCTGCATGCCGCCTCAAGAGCTGATGGCACCCGATTTCTCAGCCGAGACAAGAGAACGCCTGGGGCTCACCCCTATTCCGGTGTTTGAGGATCACCGCGCGCGGCGCATCGCCCGGCATGCCCTCACCTATCTGCTGGCGCGCCCACCCAGCCCGCACGCCGAGACCGATCAGGTTTCACCCGCTGCTTCGGCAGACGGCGAAAATCCCCGCTTGTGGTCGAGTAAAGACCTAACGTTGGCGGTGCAGCAGGCCTGTGAAGAGGACATGTACGGGGACGAAAACTACGAGTTTCCCGTCGAGCATGAGCCCGACCTCGTATCGCGTGCGCTGTCCTGCCTGCACGCCGAACTTTACGGTCTGGGCGCGCTTGAAACCCTCACACATATTCCCGGAATCACCGATATTTACGTGAATTCCCCGCAGGATGTGTGGGTTCAGGCGCACGGACAAACCCAACCGGTAACTCTCATCTTTGAGACCGAGGCGCAGGTACGCCAACTCGCCAACCGTCTTATTAGGGCGCACGGCGGCAGGCTCGATGCGGCGCATCCGGCGGATGACGTGCACGATGACTCCGGGCGGCGTATTCACGCGGTCATTCCGCCGCTGGTCGAGAACACGCACCTGTCTATTCGTCTGCCCTCCCAAAGTTGTTTGACACTTACCGCGCTCCGCGAAAGCGGCATGTTTGATGCGGCGACCGAGCAAGCCCTGCGCACCATGGTTGCGCGGCGGCAGAACTTTGTCGTCAGCGGGGGAACCGGCACCGGAAAAACCACGCTTCTCAATGCGCTTTTGGGCGAATGCGAAGCCTGGGAACGCCTCATGATCCTGGAAGATACCCCGGAACTGAACCCGCAGCATCCGCATATAGTGAGCCTCAAAACCCGTGCCGCGAACGCCGAAGGCACCGGAGAGATCACGCTGGGAGACCTGCTGGTGCAAGCCCTGCGCATGGCACCCGATCGGCTCATGGTGGGGGAGTGCCGTGGCTCCGAAATCCTGCACCTGCTTAACGCCATGAACACCGGGCACCAGGGTGCAGGCACAACGCTGCACGCGAATTCCGCGTTCGCTGTGCCGCATCGTCTTGCCGCGCTGGGTGCGCTCGCCGGTTTGGATGAACGCACCGTAGCCCTGCACGCTTCCACCGCATTTGACCGCATTATTCACCTGGAACAGGTGCAAGGCGTGCGGCGGATCACTGGAATTTACCGGCTTGACCTGCGCCAGGATGCGCTGGTGGTAACGCCGTGCGGGCCAGAGCATACGGGTGAACTCTTGGCGGACGAAGGTTCAACGGCAGACAATTCGGCAGGTGGTGCCCTACCTAGGGGTAACGGGGAAAACTTACCGCCGAGCTCTCCCACGGACGCTGCTTCACCGGATACGCACGCTGCCCATGAAAGTTCGGCAGCTATACAATCCGCACACGAACACCGCGGCGCAACCCCCGAAACGTCGACTACACCAACCGCATGTACCTACGGATACGACCCCGGGGTTCGCACCTATTCTGCCGTGTCCTATGCAGCCGCACCACGGGAACAAACCAACCGTGGCAGTCGGGGAGGAGAGGAACTATGAGCCTGATGGTGCATCATAAGACGCGCGCTGCCGGTTCGTCTCAGAGAACGGTGCATAAAAACGCGGGCGACAGCATGGCTTTTGGCGAGTATCTGCCCGCCACAACACAGCCTCGGCTAAGGACACGGTTTCAAAGGCTTATTCCGCCGACTCCACCAACCTCAACCGAGATGCGTCTATGGCCGCAAGCGTTGCGCGGTATATCTGCAACCCTGGATGCGGGTCTGAGCCTGCGCGAGGCAACGGCTGAAAACCGTACTCGGCATCCGCCTGGCACTGACGGCATTACGGTTCACGGTTCCGCAGCACAAAGTCGGCAAACGGGGAACGCTGATGGGAACGAACCCGAAAAGTCCTCGCTCCTTCGCCGGGTGCTGCACCGGCTGACGGGCAGCAGACGTGAGCGGGCATACCGGCAAACCCAAGACGATATTGACGAGTTATTAGACACTTTGGCCCGTGAAGAACAGCTTGGTTTCGCGGCGGGAACAACCCTGGGTGCCCTTAGCGCGCGGCGAGCACACAGCCGGGAGCGCATCCGCGAACTCGGCCTGTGCTTACGTATGAACGAAACCACCGGCGCACCTCTGGCGCAGACCCTACGAGCTGCGGCCGAACACGCCGAAGAACATCTAGATGCTCTTCTCGGGCGAGAAAGTGCGCTGACGGGGCCGAAAACGACCGGCAAGATACTGTCGTGGCTGCCGTTTATCGGGCTGGCGATGGGCTGGCTGATGGGAACGGATCCCGTCGGCGCGCTGACCGGGTCGCTGGCTGGCCTGCTGACTGGTTTTTTCGGTATCACGCTGGCGCTTCTTGGGAGGCGCTGGACGGCTCGGCTTGTGCATCGAGCCGAACGCAGCTCCGTGCTGGCCGAGGAACCCGTGCAGAAGAATACCCGTTCCCAAGGAACTAGGCGGCGCCGACGAGAACGGAAACCGCCGAAAGAACCGGCAGGGTTTAGCGGTTCTGCAGAGACTGAGCCGTTGGATCCGGCGCTGATGCTTGAGCTTCTTGCCGCACAATTACGTGCAGGTCTCGGCCTGACCGGCGCCTTACAGGCTCTTGGCCGGGCGCTCGCGCATGAAGAACGAGCGATAAGCGATGCGCTTGAGCACATCACCTTGACCCTGACGGTAAGCGCCGATTGGCAGGCCGCCTGGGACGGTTACGACCATCCGCTCTTACGGGAATTGGCTCGGATTCTGGCACCGGCTTATTCGGCGGGAACACCCAGCGCGGCGCTGCTGCGGCACTGCGCGGCAACCTATCGGCTTGAGGAACGCCGGGCGGCGGAGCGTGCATCCGCAAAGCTTGCCGTGGCGCTGGTTCTGCCGCTGGGGCTGTGCTCGCTTCCGGCCTTTATCTGCTGCGGAATCATACCGATTGTGATTTCGCTTCTGCCGGGGCTGCTGGCCTGAACCCGGTGGACTTTACCCCGGGGCACGTTGCACCAAATCTACCCACAAAAATTATCAAATAACACTATATGAAAGGAAACAACGATGACTGTTGTACACTCTGCTCCCGCTCTGCACACCACGCACCGGAGCACTCAGGAATGCCTTGAGACCTATGCGCGCACGGAAGAGAACCCCGTACTTTTAGGGCAGGCACTTGATGAATACACGAACATGTACCTGCAGCAGCTTGAACCGCATCTTGCCCAACAACTGGCGCAGGCGCTTGCCGCCGGTTGCACCTTCGATAAATGCGCAGAAGAATGCCGTTCCCTGAGCGAGCACGAGGAACTCTTCGCGGGAATTCACACGGATGAAGCTGCCGAACTGCACGAGATGACCTCGCCCACCGATGAGGTTGAATATGCGGACGAAAACGACCCTGAGGAGGGCGCCAGCACCGCAGAATACGGCATCGTAATGCTCGCCGCCGTTGGTTTTGCCGGTCTGCTGGTCGCCATTCTCAAGTCCGACGAGATTCGCGGCATGCTCGTAGATATGGTCAAGAACGCCCTTGCAACAGGTGGTTCTGGGCTGACCTTTGGGCTTTTCTAAACCCGGTACTGCCCGTGAAAACCGCGAGAGTTGCCCAAACCCCACGAAAGGAACGTCTATGAGGCTTATACACCGCATGATGCGCGCCTGGCGGTTACGCGCACGTGATGAAGGCGCCGTGACTGCCGAATTCGCGGTCGCTCTGCCCGCCGTGATCGCGGTTCTTGCGCTCTGTCTATCAGCGGCAGCGGTGGGAATAGCCCAGTCGCGGCTCGAAGAATCCTCGCGAGTTGCGGCGCGTGCCTTCGCTCGGGGAGATAACCTCGCCGCCGTGCAGCATGAAGTTTCGCGGATAGATCCCAGCATTAACCTGCAGGTGCAGACCGTAGAAGAAACATCGGGGGCGCGGCAGGTGCGGGTTCAGGTGGAGCGCGCGGCACCGGGGGTTATCGGCTCGGTAACCGGCTGGAGGTTGCAGGCCACCGCGACCGCACGGGTTGAGGGCAGCTCGGATAATGCCACTACGGCTGGTGGCGAATAAACATGGTTACGCTCGGTTTCATCTGGAGCGCATGCGTGCCGTTGTTCGCCAAACCGCAGTGCGAGGCGGCTGATCGGCCACAAACGACCGAAAACCCTGAGGAGGGGAGCGGCACCGTACTCGCGGTAGGCATTATCGCCGCCCTGCTGATCCTGGCAACCATCATCATTGGTTTTGCCGGGGTAAGCACGGCGAATCGGCGGGCGGCGCAGGCGGCAGACCTGGCGGCGCTCGCCGCGGCGGATGCGCTGCGCGGCATCACCCCTGGAGACCCTTGCGAAGTTGCCGCCCAGGTAGCCCGCGATAATAACGCCAATCTGGTGGGGTGCGCCCTCGCGGACCGCCCTGAAACAGTGGATATTCGGGTGAGCTCTGCTGTGCAAGGACCGTTCGCTTTCCTCGGCGATGCGCAAGGTACATCGCGTGCCGGGGCACCGCATCCGGACTTTGGGACGGGTGCACCCGATGTGGGATTATCCAGCGACGAGATCCCCGAAAACACCCCCTCCAACCGATCTGCTGAAGAGCCGGGGAACCCGTAAAATCCTGCTGATGAGCCCGATAGGAGGTGTTAGCCAGACCTGGTGGAATGCTCTAGTCTTTACAGCATGTCCCGTTCGGCCTCATCAAGTGAGCGCAGCATCGCCTGCAGCAGGTTTTGTGCGCCCGCCTTCGACAGCGGTTCGTTGCGGTTGCCGCATTTGGGGGACTGCACGCAGGAGGGGCAGCCACTCTCGCATCCGCAGGAATCAATAGCGTCCAGGGTTGCGCCCAGCCAGGTGCGAACCGCCTCAAACCCGCGCTGGGTAAAGCCTGCTCCGCCGGGTGCTGCATCGTACACGAAGATGGTGGGGCGTTCCGTATCGGCGTGGTACAGGGTGGAGAGTCCGCCTAAATCCCAGCGGTCGCAGGTCGCAATCAGCGGTAGTAGACCGATGGCGGCGTGCTCGGCGGCGTGCAGGGTGCCGGGTGCATCGGGTTCGGTCACACCGGCGGCAAACAGGTAACTTGGCTCGAAGGTAAACCAGATAGCCTCGGTCATCAGGATGCTCGGCGGCATCTCCATCGGCTCATCGCCCAGGTACTCACTGCCGTACACCGAGAACCGTTGAAAGCCCATAACCTGATCGGTCACCTGAACCCGCCCGCGATGCATCGTCAGACCAGCAGCACCGGGCTGGGCGCCGTCGAACTCGTACCGCACACCCGCCTTTTCCTGCAGAATCTTAACCTCGGTCGCCTCGATCGCCCGTGTGTAATAGTCGGGGTACACTCGCGAGAGCAGAATAACGCGCGCCGCTTCATCCAAGGACTCCACCAAATACTGGGCGTTCTGGTGAATATAGATAGCCCCCGGGTGACCCTGAGTCATCGCCTGCGCCGAATCCATTGTGCCAATCAGCGAACCATCCTCGGCATCAATCAGCTGATAGGGACCACCGCCGGTGGCACGCAGATCCACCAGATTCGTCGCCGACTCCGCGTGCGTCCAATACCAGCCGTCCGCCCTGCGGCGCAGATAATTCTGCTGCACCAGCCGGTTAAGCAGAGCCTCAGTATGTTCGCCGAATAGCGAAAGCTCCTCGGCACGCAGCGGCGACTCCGCCGCGGCAGCGCACAAATGCGGCGAAAGCACGTAAGGGTTCGTTGGGTCGAATACGGTAGCTTCCACGTTCTGCCCGAAAATCGCCTGAGGATGATGCACCAGGTACGTATCCAACGGATCGTCCCCAGCGATAAGCACGGCGAGCGCATCCTGACCCCCGCGACCGGCACGCCCAATCCGCTGAATAAAGGATGCGCGGGTTCCGGGCCAGCCCGTCACGAGCACCGCATCCAGCCCGGAAATATCAATACCCAGCTCAAGCGCAGAGGTACTCGCCAGCCCGAGCAGTTCGCCGGTGCGCAGCCGATGCTCAAGCTCACGGCGTTCCTCGGGCATATACCCCGAACGGTACGCCGCCACCCGATGCGCCAGCCCCGCCTCCGTCTCATCAAGGTAGCGCTGCGCTCGCTGGGAGATCAGTTCGGCGCCGCGCCGCGACCGGGTGAAGGCGAGCGTGCGGGTGCGTGAGAGTACCAGGTCGGTGAGCATCTGAGCGCCCTGTTCAATAGCGGAGATGCGCTGTGGTGCCTGCTTTTCCGCCTCGGAACGGGTGTCGAAGGCGCTCGCGCCGGCGGCGAGCTTATCGGTCACCTGCGTATCGGGTAGGAACTCCGGTTCCCACAGGATGACGGTGGATTCTCCACGCGGTGCGGTCGATGCGGTAATCGCGTCAACGTTCCCCTCGGGCACTCCAATGAGCTTGGCGAAAGACTCGGCAGGGTTCGCGCTCGTGGCGGATGCCCCGTAGAATACAGGGCTCACCCGGTACAGGGCGCAGACTCGACGCAGACGGCGCAACAGATTGGCGATATGCGCGCCGAACACGCCACGGTAGCTGTGCACTTCGTCAAGCACCACATAACGCAGCCCGCGCAGGAAGTTCGCCCATTGCCGGTGGTTGCCCAGAATCCCGTAGTTGAGCATATCCGGGGTGGTGAGCACAAAATTAGCGTGTTCGCGCACCCACCGCCGCTCCTGCACTGGGGTGTCGCCGTCATAGGTGGCAGCGTTGAGCCCGGGAAGATGATAGGCGGTGATGGCGTTGAGCTGGTCGGCTGAGAGTGCCCGCGCCGGTGAAATATATAGAACGTTCGCTCTCTGATGAAAACCTGTGGAACCTGCATTAGTGGCCGTGGCGCTGAGCGGTTCACGGCGCGCCCCGCGGTAGAGAGCATCGAAGGCGGGCATGAGGTAACTCAGCGATTTTCCGGATGCGGTCCCGGTCGCCACGATCACGTGCCGCACCGTTGTGCCTGACTTATCGTGCCCCTGCCCGGATGCTCGCCCGAAGGAGAGCCGGTGCGCGTCTTCGGCGAGTGCAGCATCGAAGGCGCAATGTGCTGCCTGTGCCGCCTGCACCTGGTGGGTGTATGGTTCGTGCACGCCCAGCGACTCGAATGCCTCAATCACGCGCGGGTGCAGCCAGTGCGGCCACGGCGAATACTGCCCTTCACGTGCGGGAATGCGGTGCACATGGGTGATTTGCGGGGGCAGCGAACCGTCGCCGGGGAGTTTGGGCATAAGCCTGCTCAGCTGTTCGCGAAGGTTCTCGTCGGGGCGCGAGGCAGGGGAGAACCCGGGGTGCTCATCAGCCGGGGAGTCGCAGGAAGGTTCGGGGCGCATCACACCATTGTAAAACCTCGGGTACGGTAAACCGGCGTGGGCAATCGCAGGGCGCCCGGTATGTTCCATCCACCCCAGCAGGCAGGCATTCGCTACCAGAAAATGGCGAAACCAGCCGGTGCGATGGGGCAGAAAAACGACGAGACATACCTCATGGTGAAGAAACCACATGCACCCATCATCGCGGGCGCATCCCGCGGGAGAACAGGGATTATCGACCACGTTACGGTATAAGCACCGCCGCCACGGCACACACGATGTACCTAGAAAGCGTAAAATAGGAGGGTGGCTCAGAATCGAATTATCTTGTATTACCAGTTTGCCCCCATAACCGACCCCGTGGCGGTCATGCTCTGGCAGCGTGCCCTGTGCGAGAAGCTCGGTTTGCGCGGGCGCATCCTCATTTCCAAACACGGCATTAACGGCACGCTCGGCGGCGAAATCAGCGCGGTTAAGGCGTACACCAAAGAGACCCGCCAGTACCCCGGCTTCAAGAACATGGAATTCAAATGGTCTGAGGGCGGTGCCGAAGATTTTCCCCGTCTGTCGGTCAAAGCACGCGATGAAATCGTGGCGTTCGGCGCTCCCGACGAGCTCAAAGTAGACGAAAACGGCGTGGTCGGCGGCGGCGTGCACCTCAAACCCGAAGAGGTGAACAAGCTCGTGGAAGAACGCGGCGATGAAGTCGTCTTTTTCGACGGACGTAACGCATTCGAGGCCAAAATCGGTAAGTTCAAGAACGCTGTGGTGCCCGATGTGCGCACCACCCACGACTTTATTCGCGAGATCGAATCGGGCAAGTATGACGATCTGAAAGATAAGCCCGTCGTCACTTACTGCACCGGCGGCATTCGATGCGAAATCCTCTCCGCCCTCATGAAGAACCGCGGATTTAAAGAGATCTACCAGATCGACGGCGGTATTGTGCGCTACGGCGAAAAATACGGCGATAAGTCCCTGTGGGAGGGCTCGCTCTACGTGTTCGATAAGCGCATGCACATGGAGTTCACCCCGGATACCGTCACAATTGGCCAGTGTGAGCGTTGCTCGGCACCGTCCAATAAGTTCGAGAACTGCTCGAATGAGAGCTGCCGCGAACTCGTGCTCCTATGCCCCGAATGCGCCACCGACGATGCGAAACGCCGCTGCGTGCCCGAATGTGCGGTGGACCGCCAGAGCGCCCACGCGAGTATCTCATGAGCGATTCCGTACAGGCGCCCGTGACGGTTTCACCCGCGCGCATTGCGAAACACGGCTCTTTGCTGGTGGCGGGAGTCTCCCAGGTGTATAAACTGGGGGACGATTTCACGCCGCTGTGGGATGAGCTGAATCAGAAGGCATCCCCGGCGATGCTCGATATTCTGGCGGTCACTCAGTACATTGGCGTGTGCACCCAACCCAGTACCGACGGATTCGTGCGCTACACGGCCGGTATTTTGGTTGATGACCGTGCCTCGGCGCATAAACTTGGGCTGGGTCTGCTGGACCTTCCCGAGAGCACCTACGCGGTGGTTGAGATTACCGGGCCGATTTCGCGGTCTATTCCGGCAGGTTTTGAGAGCTTTGAGCGTGAGTTCTTCCCGTCGCATCCGCAGTACCGCCCGTTAGGCGGCTTGGAGGTGTACGGTCGCGGCGATATGCAGGCGGCAGACTACACGATGGAACTGTGGGTTCCGCTGCTAGAGGTTCCTGCATCAGCATAAAGCGCTCCGACTAGAACTCCTTGGTCTTCTCCCAAGCTTCTATTTCGCCGGGGATCACCGCGAACACGGGGTGCACCGCGGGCTTACCGGCCTGGGTGAATTTCGCGAGACGCTCGGTAAGAATAGGCTCCCAATCGACATCTCGCCCGGCAACTTTGTGCGCTAAAAAGCTCAATTCATAGGCAAGCTGACCCTCGGTCACGGGAATAGAGCTCAAGTTCTTACCCCGCTCAGCGGCGATCAGCGAACGGTTGAAGGAATACCCGCGCAGCTGCGCCTCATCGGCGAGCCCATGCAGATAAGACCCAATAGCCTCTACCGGCTGAGAATGCGCACGAAACCGAATGAGCTGCGGGTGATTCGTGTACCCTCGGGTGAGCCCGCGCAGCACTTTCTGCGCAAGCAAGCTCTCACGCCAGCACGCGATCAGGGCACGACGGTCAAGAAGGGACGGGTGGGCAGACCAAATACGCATCCACCCACTATACAGCCGCAGACCTGCGCTCTTAGGTAAAACAGCAGCGGCCCGCCCAAAAATTATTGAGGCAGAATGCACCTATGGGGCGCTCGCATCTGAACAGGATGCGAGCGCCCCACAGTGGTGCAGGTGCCTTGAGGCTACGAGTTCCGCGCTAGCTATGCCCAGTATTCTGGGCTTTCGGGGGAAGGTGGGTCGGGCTGCTTATTCGGATCTGATGGGCAGAAAGAATACGTAATTGTGCCGTCCCTGATTTCTCCCCGCCATTCTGCCCCGCCTTCAGCATTAACATAGGGGTTGAGTACATCGGGAGACACAAAGTTTCCGCCGCCGCCTCCTCCCCCCGAGGCAACGCCCACGAATGCGGCATCATCATACATATACACGGGATTTTCGGATGCGGCAGCCACCGCCGAACCGGATCCGCCTCCACCGTAGCCCGCGCCACCGCCTCCGGAAACAATGTATCCGATACCATTGCGGTCATCGCTTGTGTTGCCTGCAGTATTGAGCGCATACCCGTAGGCAACAACGCCGTCAGCCCCGTTGCCGTTGGGCCCAGAGCCCCCGGATTTGCCTGCGGTATTTCCGGTATGAATCTCTGTTCGTGAGGTTGAGGAAAAGGTCAGCTCTTTATCTCCCGTAATAGTGGCGAGGGCGCCGCCGGAGCCGCCAGCCGCGCTGCTGCCATTCGACCCGGATGGAATCAAAACCTCGGCGTCGTAGTGCTGATAGTAACGTTCCTGCCCCGAGCGCCCCAAACCTTCGGACACAAAGTCAGTGCCTCCGTAGCCTCCCTGACCAATATATAGATCAGAGGTTTTATAGGACTTTGGGTCGTCTGTTATCCAGGTTCCCCCGTAAGAAAGGACGTGTGTGAGTCCGCGTGCGCCTGCGCCCCCACCGCCTCCGGCAACGGCGAGTACGGTTTTTTGGGAGGTTTTCGCATCGACCATGACGATTGCCGAAGAACCGCTGCCGGAGCCCGAATAGACTGTAACCTTATTGCTGTGGCTGTTCAGCTTACCCTGTACATCTGACCCCAGTTCGGTGGGCAGTGCCGCAGACGAACCGCCGTTACCGTACCCTTCGCCGCCTTTAGCTGGGTGGTCATAATATCCGACGCCGCTGGCACCCACATAGAATTTGATGCGCTGCCCGGGTGTTACCTCGACGGTTCCTTGAATATAAGCACCACCGCCTGCGGTTCCGCCGATTCTGCTATATCCTGTGGCTTCCGAGTACCGTGTCGCCAGGCTACCGCCCTAACCGCCACGCAGGTAGAAGCGCATATACGAGGCATAATCGGGAACCACAATTTCTTCGTACCCTTTTTCACCAGCTGCACGGCTTTGCGCGGCGGTGCGCACATCCTTGGCAAAAATATCGTAGCTTTTATCGGAGTCTAGGCAGGGCCCTCGTCGGCAGATGATGATGCGTATGCCGGAATAACGGCGGTGCTCAGCACAAGCGGCGCAGCCCATGCGGTTCCGGTCACCAGGTTTCGACGAGAAAGACCTCGTCTCATGAAAATATCCTTGCGTTTGAAGTTGTCGTGAGTGTATGCCGTGCGCAATGTCCCCAAAAAACCGCGCTGCACCGCCAACTCAAGGCTGGTGGGGCTTCGTAATGTGTGCGTGACGTCATGGTCAGCGAGATCCACTGTGACAGAGCGTTGCCATTATGTCATGACCTGTCTTATATCATGTATTTCCTAAAATTCAGGTGCATCTTGAAGAGCCGAGCACCAAAGTATAGTTATGAAAATACGTTCGATTTACATCATAAAAAGTTATTCTGATGCTAAACTTTACGTACCTTTCCGCCAGTATATGAGGAAGATCGATGCTTGTTGCCACCGTTGTCGCTGAGGCGATGTTTTGGGCATGCCTGGTGTTAGGCTGCGTATTTCGTTATACCTTGAAAATGCCCAGAACCGGAATCGTATTATTAGCGGCAACCCCGGTGATCGACCTGTTATTGCTGGTGTTTTCTTATATCACGCTGAGCCAGAGTGGCGCGGCAGAATTTATGCACGGATTCGCAGCCTTCTATATCGCTTTCTCGATCGTTTTTGGTCGGAGTATTATTCACGCTTTCGACAGGAAATTCTCTGGCTCCGCCTCGGAGGGGGTTGCGGTCAGCAGCGCTCAGCAGTTGAGAAAATGCGTGGCGGCGTGTCTGATAGCGGTGGCTTTGCTTATCGCCGGGATTTTTGTGACCGGTCTGAAGGGTAGCTTCTGGCTTGTGTATTGGCTGATCGCGGTGGCGTTTACGCCGCTGATGTGGTGGGGCGTAGGAAAATGGTACGCGCGCAAGGCGAGTAAAGAATCATAAAACGTGTTTTCCAGGAAACACCTGTCGGCGGACTCGCAACAAAACATCGCTCTCGGATTTACGTCATCTGAGGCAAGCAGATACGGCAAAAGCAATGTCTGTAGTACCTGCACCTAGAAAATAATGAATCATATGGTTTTTCTGCCGGGGTCTTATACATAAAAGCTTTGAACGAGATATGGATATGCTAACGGTAGAAGAAATGCACATTCGTTACCTTGAGGTAAGTATTGCGCGTAAAAAATATAAATGAATCATTACCTAATATGTCGCATATATTTTATATTGAGTAGCTTTTTGACTAGTAGTTATATGGGTGGTCTTACTCATATTATTTAAAGCTTGTTCTGTAAAGTAAATAATTGTATGCTGAATGCTCATACACGAGGAAATACCCCCTGTAGGGCAATACGAAAGGCATAACAATGAACGCATCAGACACTCAGAAAACCGAACTTGCGGTACAAAATCTTGAACCACAGCCGGGCACAGAGAAAAAACTTGGTTTTCTTTCTTTTGGGCACTGGGCCGAAATTCCCGGTTCGCGCGTGAACAGCGCATCCGAATCTTTGCACCAGGCTATCGATTTGGCGGTAGGCGCCGAAGACATCGGCCTAGACGGTGCTTTCTTCCGTGTGCACCATTTCGATCAGCAGCAGGCAACCCCGTACCCACTTCTGTCTGCTATCGCCGCTAAAACCAGCCGCATTGAGCTGGGTACCGGCGTGATCGACATGCGATACGAGAACCCGCTGTATATGGCCGAACTCGCCGCGATGGCCGACCTGATTTCTGCCGGGCGCCTGCAGCTGGGTGTCTCACGCGGCTCGCCCGAATCCGTTATCCGCGGTTTCGAGAGTTTCGGCTATTACCCCGCCGAAGGTGAAGATGAGAGTGCGATGGCACGCCGTCACCTCGACATCTTTATGAAGGCAATCCAAGGCGAAGGCATGGCACCCTCCGCGCGGGTACAGGGCAAATACGCCCCCGTGCAGCCGCAGTCACCCGGTCTGAGCGAGCGCATCTGGTGGGGTGCGGGAACTGACAGCACCGCCGTGTGGACCGCACAGCAGGGGCTGAATCTCATGTCTTCAACGCTGATGCTCGAAGATAAAGGTGTGCCTTTCGATCAGCAGCAGGCAGAGCAGATTCGCCTCTACCGCGAGGAATGGGTCAAGGCAGGGTACACCCGCGTGCCGCGTGTTTCGGTTTCGCGTTCGGTGATCCCCATTATTGATGCCGATTCGGCGCGTTATTTTGGCCGCCGCGCGCAGGAAGATTCGCAGGATTACACCGGTATTATCGACAACACCTTCTCGCGGTTTGGGCGCAGCTATATTGGCGAACCCGATCTGATTGCCGAAGAACTCGCCCGTGATGCTGCCGTTCAGGCGGCAGATACCGTGCTGCTGACCGTGCCGAACCAGTTGGGTGTGGACTTTAACTTGCGCATGCTCGAATCCATTGTGAAGGACATCAAACCCGCGCTGACGGTAAAGGCATAGCGGAGTTCCGTTCCCGCAAAATCGGGTGGGAACACCTGCTCGCGGCGTTAAGAAACGGGGCGCTTAGAATGGGGAGTATGGCTGATGAACTGTACTCCCGCATCCCCGACACCCCCATAAGCGACGATACCGCCCGGCTTGAGCGAATCCGGGGCGCCCTTGAGAAGCTTAACTACAGCTACGACGGGGTGCGTGAACTGTTGGGGGAACGCGCTTTTGAGGCAATGGTGCGCGACCAGGTTGTGCCCGGCACCTGGCGGGTACAGAACATCCTTGATGATGCGCACACCACCGACCCCGACCGCCGCCTGGCGCGCATGATCGGGTTTTTCCTGTTCGCACGTACCCTAACCCGCGCGGAACTTGCCGATGCGCTCGGCGGCGAACCCGCGCTGAATGACTTTATCGCGGCAAATCTCGTGGAACTGGCGGAGTCAGAAAATACCCGCACCCCAGAGAATTCCGGCGAAGAACCGCATTACCGCGCCGTGTTTGACCTGCGACCGCATTCGGCTGATGACGGCACCGAGCTGTGGGTGGCCTCTGATTTGGGGGCGCATCAGCGACCCGGGGTGCTGCGCAAGGATCACGTTCTGGGTATCGGGCAGGCATCCCTAACCCTGGCGCAGATTACCGAGCGCACCCCCGTGGCGCGTGCCCTTGACGTGGGGACCGGCTGCGGTATTCAGACCTTCCACCTGCTCGCCCACGCAGACCACGTAACGGCCACCGATATTTCACCGCGCGCCCTCGCTTTCGCCCGATTTAACCTGCTGTTGAACGCTCCGGCCCTGAAACTCGACCCGCAGAACCTTGAAGCACGCGTCAGCCTTCGACAAGGCTCTTTGCTGGAACCCGTGGCGGGGGAGCAGTTTGACCTTGTGGTCTCGAACCCGCCGTTCGTCATTACCCCGCGCCGCGCAGACGAAAGCAGCGACGACCAGTTTACATACCGTGACGGCGGGCTGCCCGGCGACGATATTGTCAGCACACTCATTCGGCGCATCCCCGAGGTGCTGGTGCCCGGCGGGCGCGCCCAGATGCTCGGCAACTGGGAAATTCACCGCGACAACACAGGCGAGGCGCAGCCCTGGGATGCGCGCCTGCGCACCTGGTTCGCCGAATCCGCCACCGGCACCCCGAGCGAAGTGTGGGTAATTCAGCGCGAAGTGCTCACCCCCGAATCCTATGCGGAAACCTGGCTCAAAGACGCGAGTGAAAACCGCGACCGCGACCACTACGAGAACACCTACCGTGCCTATCTCGACGACTTTAAAAACCGGAACGTTCGTTCTATTGGGTTCGGGATGCTCTGGCTCCGCCGCCCGGCGCACCCCGCAGACACCGCGCCCCTGAACCGGTTCGAAGACATCACCTACCCCATAGCCCAGCCCATCGCGCAAAGCATCACCGAGGCTGTGGCACGCTTCGACCGCCTCACCGCCCTGACCGATCAGGCGCTTGCCGAAGCCCACCTCGTTCTCGCAGAAGACGTGACCGAAGAACGTCACGGCCGCCCCGGCGCCGAGCATCCAAACGTGATTCTGCTGCGCGCCGGATCCGGGCTGTGCCGCACAATTCTGCTCTCAACCGAAACCGCCGGGTTTGTCTCCGCATGCGACGGTGAGCTGAGCATCGGGCAGATTTTAGGTGCGCTCGCCGTGCTTCTCGGCTGGGAAGACTACACGCCGGATGCGCGCGCCGCCCTCGGCACCGAGAACGAGCATCCGCGCGACACCCTGCTGGTCGCTATTCGAGAACTCATCGAAAAAAGTTTTCTGCACTTCGCAGACGAAAACAGCTAACCCCCGGCACCGCAGCGGCGGACCCATAAAACACGCCTTACCACGCCGAACATCACAAATTTCGGCACGAAGAAACCCCTACACTAAAAGAATGACTATGCAAGATACCCCAGATACCACCAAGAAAATGAGCGCCGAAGACTGCTGGGCGCGCCTGCAGGCCAACAACTTAGGGCGACTCGTGCTCACCGACGGCAATTTTGTAGACGTGCTGCCGGTCCTCTACGGGGTAGCCGACCACGAAATCTACCTGCGCACCACCCGCGGCGACCGTTTCTCCGCCGTGGTTATGAGCCGCCGCGTCTCCTTTGAAATCGACGAGGAACTAGAGAACGGCATCCGATCCGTGATCGTGCAGGGCGTGGCGCACTGGCTGCCGCCCGAAATGACCCCGCCGCTCGTGCACACTTTCGGTCTGCGCCACTACGAAAGCGGGCACCTCATGCAGTGGGTGCGCATTGTGCCGCGCAAAGTGTACGGCCGCGAATACCCGCTTCTTCCTGCCCAGGGCGAAGGGTATTTTCCATACAACTAATTTCGCCCGCCAACCCGCCTAAGGCCCATATCTGCGGTTGCCAACTCGATACAGACGTGCATAATAACTGGTATCGTTGCATCCACACCCTTAATCCAAACACAAGCTGTAAAACGTGATAAGACACATGCGTGATAAGCGCACCTAATAGGCGTAACCGCCAGAATGTGCGCTATTGTTGTATCGCATCTACACCATACAAATATGAGGAGAGCCGTGCCCACCAAGGCAAAGAACGGAAAAGCACTGCTGATCGTTGAGTCACCATCGAAGGTGAAGACTATCAGCGGTTATTTAGGCAACGAATTTCTGGTGGATTCGTCCATGGGACATATTCGTGACCTGCCGCAGCCTTCCGAACTGCCCGAAAACCTGAAAAAGGGCCCGGTCGGCAAGTTCGCGGTCAATATCGACGACGATTTTGACCCCTACTATGTGGTTAACCCCGACAAAAAGAAAAAAGTCGCCGAACTCAAACGCAAACTCAAAGACGTTGATGCCCTCTACCTCGCAACCGATGGTGACCGCGAAGGTGAAGCGATCGCCTGGCACCTCAAAGAGGTTCTGAAACCCAAGGTTCCCGTCTACCGCATGACCTTCCCCGAAATCACCCGCGAAGCCATTGAACGCGCCTTCGGGGAACTGCGCGATATTGACCTGCACCTGGTCGATGCTCAAGAAACCCGCCGCATTCTTGACCGTATCTACGGTTACGAAATCTCACCCGTGCTGTGGCGCAAGGTCGGCCGCGGGCTATCCGCAGGCCGCGTGCAGTCCGTGGCAACCCGCCTTGTTGTTGAACGCGAACGCGAACGCATGGCCTTCGTCGCCGCCAACTACTGGGATCTGACCGGACATTTCATCACCACCAGCAACGAGGGCTTTGACGCCAAACTCGTGGCGGTCGACGGTACCCGAGTCGCCACCGGCAAAGACTTCGCCGACGACGGCACCCTCACCTCCACCAAAGTCACCCACCTCTCAGAAGCGGATGCGCGCACCCTCGCCGAAGCCCTCACCGCCGCTCCCTTCTCGGTGCGCTCGGTCGAAACCAAACCCTATAAACGCCGCCCCGCCGCGCCGTTCACCACCTCAACCCTGCAGCAGGAGGCAGCGCGCAAGCTGCGCTTCTCATCGCGCGTGACCATGCAGGTTGCCCAGCGCCTCTACGAGAGCGGCTACATCACCTATATGCGTACCGACTCGGTGGCACTCTCAGACCAGGCCGTGAAGGCGGCACGCCGCCAAGCATCCGAACTCTACGGCACCGAATACGTGCCCTCCGCGCCGCGCACCTACGCCTCCAAGAGCAAAAACGCGCAGGAAGCGCACGAAGCAATCCGCCCCGCAGGTGACGCCTTCCGCACCCCCGACGCCGTGCGCGGCACGCTCTCCAACGACGAATACCGACTGTACGAGCTGATCTGGAAGCGTACCATCGCCTCGCAGATGGCAGACGCCACCGGTTCGACCGCATCCGTGCGGCTAGGGGCAACCGCATCCAACGGGCGCGATGCCGAGTTCGCAGCATCCGGCACCGTTATCACCTTCCGCGGCTTCCTTGCCGCCTATGAGGAAGGCGTAGACGCAACCCGCCTGGCAGAACGCGACGCCAAGAACGCCGAGAAACGCCTGCCCGCGCTCGCGCAGGGCGACTCGCTCACCGCCGAAAAACTTGAAGCCGCCGGGCATGAGACCCTGCCCCCGCCACGCTACACTGAGGCTTCGCTCGTGAAAACTCTTGACGAGCTGGGCATTGGGCGCCCTTCCACCTACGCCGCCGTGATTTCAACGATTATGGATCGCGGCTATGTGCAGGTGCGTTCCGGCTCGCTCGTGCCTTCGTGGACTGCGTTCTCGGTGGTGCGCCTGCTCGAAACCAGTTTCGGCCCCTACGTGAACTACGAGTTCACCGCGCAGATGGAAGAAGACCTTGACCGCATTGCCCGCGGCGAAGAATCGCGTGTGGAGTGGCTGGGCGACTTCTACTTCGGCGGCGGGGTGCAGAAGAAACGCGGGCTCAAGCCGATCGTGGATAATCTGGGTGATATTGATGCTCGCGATATTAACTCGATCCGCATTGCTGACGGCATTGTGCTGCGCGTGGGTAAATTCGGCCCCTACCTTGAGGCTGAAGGCACTGTCAATACCGAAACCGGCGAAGTCTCTGACCCCGTGCGCGCCAATGTTCCCACCGATTTGGCGCCCGACGAGCTGACCGCCGAGAAGGCGAAAGAGCTGCTTGAGCAGGGCAAATCCGATGGGCGCGTACTCGGCACCGACCCGACCACCGGGAACCAGATTATCGCCCGCGACGGGCGCTACGGCCCCTATGTCACTGAAGTTATCGAAGAGATGACGGAGGAGCAGATTCAGGCGTACCTGGATGCGCAGCCCACCGAATACTACAAGAACGGCAAACCCAAGCCGAAGAAGAAGCCCAAGCCCGCTAAGCCGCGCACCGCATCGCTCTTCAAATCTATGGATTTGGCGACCGTAACCCTAGAGGATGCGCTCAAGCTCTTGAGCCTGCCGCGCGTGCTCGGTACCGATGTGGAAGGCAACGAAATCACCGTGCAGAATGGGCGGTTTGGCCCGTACCTGAAGAAGGGCACCGACTCGCGGTCGATTGGGTCTGAGGAAGAAATCTTCACGATCACCCTTGAACAGGCGCTCGATATTTATGCGCAGCCTAAACAGCGTGGGCGAGCCGCCGCTAAGCCCCCGCTCGCCGAGCTTGGTGTAGACCCGAACAGCGAGAAGAATATTGTGGTCAAAGACGGACGGTTTGGGCCTTACATTACCGATGGCGTTACCAACATTACGGTGCCGCGTTCGGAAACCATCGAATCACTCACCCATGAGCGCGCCGTCGAACTGCTTGCCGAAAAGCGTGCTAAGGGGCCTGCGAAGCGTAAAACTGCGGCGAAAAAGACGACCGCCAAGAAGAGCACCGCGAAGAAAACAACCGCTAAAAAGTCCACTACTGCAAAGAAGACTGCGGCTAAGAAGGACTAGTCTTTTCTTCACCCCAATAATACGGATACGTGGCTCACGAAAGTGTGGGCTACGTATCTGTATTGTTGCGCTTGGCAAGATTTACATGGATGCGCGACTTGCGCTCGCTTTACAAGGCGACCAGTCACGACGGCTCCGCTTCGCTTTGCCGTTCGCGACAGCCTTAGGCGCTCGCTACTAGTCGCGCATCCTGAAGCCGTTCGCCAGAGCCTCCACCTCCCTTGGTTATACGGTTTCCTCCCGTTTTCTCTGAAAACCCGACGTAAAATCTCGCGGGCATTGAGCCTGTGAGATTTTTTCGTGTGCTCGCGCTCCCCGGTCTGTGCATCCATGTGCGGCGGGCGAACTCTCGCAGACCCGGCGGTGGATTGCGCGCATCATGCGGCGACTTATGCCACACTTAATGAAGTTGTACGTTATCCCAGCGGTGGCTGGGGGATAGGAGCGCGCCGTGCGCCTCGGTGTTCTTGATGTTGGCTCAAATACTGTTCACCTGCTGTTGCTTGACGGCCACCCGGGCGCCCGCCCCGAGCCGTACGCTTCGCATAAGATTCCGCTGCAACTGGTGCAGTATTTGACACCGTCGGGCGATATTTCTGATGAAGGCCGCGCCGCGCTGACCGAGTTCGTGAAGTCTGCGCGCGATTTCGCCATTGAGAATAACGCCGAAGACCTGCTCGCCTTTGCGACCTCCGCTATTCGTGAGGCCGGTAATGGCGCCGAGGTTTTGCAGTATGTGCGGTTGAAGACCGGCGTGAGCTTGAGCGAGATTTCGGGCGATCAAGAGGCCGCTATCACCTATTTCGCGGTGCGCCGCTGGCAGGGGTGGGGTGCGGGGCGCATCCTGAACTTTGATATTGGGGGAGGGTCTTTCGAGTTCTCCACGGGCACGGATGCCCTGCCGGATGCGGCAATGTCGGTGCCGCTGGGTGCCGGCCGCCTGACCCGCGAGTTCTTTGATGAGCAGCCCCCTTCGCCGAAGCAGACGAAACGGCTGCGCAGGTATGTGCGCGAGCAGATTGGGCCGGTGGCGCAGCAGCTGCTGGCGTTTGGTGAGCCGAATATGGTGGTGGGCACCTCGAAGACGTTCCGGTCGTTGGCGCGTATTTGCGGGGCGGCACCGTATTCTGCGGGGCCACATGTGAAGCGTGAGATGCATGTGACGGATTTGCGCCTGTGGACTCGCCGCATGGAGGCTATGGCTCCCGCCGAACGCGCTGATTTGCCCGGTGTTTCCCGGATGCGCGCCGACCAGGTTCTCGCCGGTGCAATGGCGGCTGAGGCCGCGATGGAAACCTTCGGTATCGAAACGATGCGTGTTTGCCCCTGGGCGCTGCGTGAGGGCCTTATTTTGAGGCGCCTGGAGCACCTGGTGGAGGGCACCAGCACCCCGCTGGACCCGAAGACGTTGGTGGGGGAGTAAGTATTATAGATACAGACGAGAAAGCTTCTAACAGGGGGAAGAGAACTGATGGACTGGGACTGCTTATTTCATTGGGTTTATGGTTTTGGGATTCCTGTACTTATAAAAATTATTGATATAAATGTAAAAATCAGAATGACTACAATACTGGCAGTTGTTATATATTTTACTTTTAAAAATGAAAAATTAAATTTGTCTTATAAAATAATGGAACCGTTTGTGGCAAATAATACATATAAAGATGAGAAGAATGAAAAGGCATATAGTATTTATGTCAAAAATATTTCTGCGACGGTGATGAGTGGGATTTATATAGCAATATTTGCTCCTGTGATCTTTGGAAGCCATATCACTTCAACTGGTATAGATATTAATGCTGATGCTCGTATGTGGCAACCAATTGTAACTGGTGTAGGTGGATTACTTGTTCTGATCACAGTTGTTGAGACCCGTCGTAAAAATGATGTAGATATTGTGAAGCAAGAAAATGATCGTAGAGCAGATATAGCATCACGCAGGTACGATCAACAAGTTAAAGCGCTTGAACAAATGGATGCGAAAAATAGCTTGATTACTCGTACTACTGGGTTGCGAACACTACTTAATCTTGCAAATGAGATGATAGAGGAAGGCAACGTTCAACAAGTACAGGATATAGTAAATGATTTATGCAATTATATTCGCATGCATGATTCATTAGTTTTGAATAAATATTTTACCGACTATAAAGGGAATAAAGAGAAAAATATCTTATACGCTAAGGATAATCAAAATTTTGTTTATGATTATAACCTATTGGAACCTAGAAATCTATCTCCTGATGAAGAAATAATGATTAAAAATGAAGCAAAAGTTAGGATATTGTTTTTCGATTCAATTCGTAATTATTTAAAAAATAGTAATAATTTATGGATAGATATCGAGTTTGATTTTTCGGATTCGGTATTCTTTTATGATCTTGATCTGTCAGGAATATCTTGGGGAAGTAGGGTTAAATTTTCAAATTCAATTTTTTTGAAGGAGGTAAACTTTAGTGAATCAATTTTCAAAAAAGAAGCAATGTTTAATGGAATTGAGATATATCCCTTGAAAGATAGTATCGAAGATGATAGTAATGTTTACGCTAATTTTTCAGGTGTGACCTATGAAGATAAAGCTTGCTTCAAAAATTCAGAGTTTTGTCGAAGTGTTAGTTTTCGGGGGAGCTCATTCTTGGGAAAAGCTGATTTTTTGGATAGCAAGTTTGCTGGTGAAACAATTTTTGATAATTCTGTATTTATTGATATTGCCTATTTTCAATCAATAGTATCAAATAATGTATCAATAGAAAAGATAAAATCAGAAGATAATTTCTATGACAATACTTCATCAGACATCTCTTATAACGGATGCTGGTTCTATAAACAATCTGTATTTAACGGTATGAATGTTTTTAACTCTTCCTTCAATAATTGTGTTTTCTTGGGAGTTGCTCAATTTCATAACGCTAGGTTTTATCGAACGGCACGGTTTGAAAATATTTTTTCTATTGCTCTCAAATCAAAGATTGATGAAGGATGCTATTATTATTTTGATCTTGGGCCAGCAGAATTTTATAAAGGCATTGAGTTCTCGAGGGCAATAATACTAACAAATATGCGTATCATTGGAAAATTTTATTCCAATAGAAATGGAATATCTGAAAATGCATATTGTATAACCTCTCCAAAAGTCCTTGACGGAACATGTGTAGTCTATTCTAAAGTAAATTTAGGAATGAAAAGCGATAAACCGAACTTATGTTTAGAGAAAAATAATGGAATTAAAATTATTTTTGTAGAAAAACCGATAATTGAGAAATATAAAAAATATATTGAAGATATATTGTCAAGATCTTTCTTTCATCCAGATACATCAATTGCAATTCGAAAGAGTGCATTAGAGAATAAGGATAATATTGATGAAATAATTAAGTATTTTAGGAATAATCGTAACAATAAAAGTTATGTTAGCCTTGAAGAGGCGATCAATTTATTTTATAAATAGGAACAATTTCTAAATGCTATTCATTAAGTGTGGCCTTACCTCTAAAAGTGCACAAACAACGGTCTCTGTCGGCGCACGGATAATGGGGAAGAAATAACAATCATCTATATGCATACAGATAGAAGCTGCTACCTACTCACTGTACTAGTGAGCTTACTTCAACACATCAAGTCCCTACCCTGAAAGTCCCTGCTATGCCTGAGACACAACTATATCGAGGAAATCCTGGAGTTCAGTGACTCACAAGGAACAACGGCTAACTAATGTGCAACCGGGCTAATGAGCCGTTCCACGAGGGCTACCATCAGATCCTTTTCTTGCGGGTTGCTCATGGCAACCATCAGGGTCATCGCCGCTAAGGCGTTGTTCGAGACAAGCGGCGTGCCATCCGCCGAAAATAGCAGGTTATTCCGGGATAAAAACTCGATGAACAAGGCTGCGGCGCTGCGCTTATTACCATCAACTAGCGGGTGGTCTTTGACCATGAGGTACAGTAAGTTCGCTGCTTTCTGCTCGGTGGTTGGGTAGAGGTCTTCGCCCGCGAAGCTCTGGTAGATGGTAGCGACGACCGACTTGAGCTTATCCCCATTTTCGAGTCCGAAAAGCCTATCCTGCAGGAACTCGCTGCGCGCACGAGCAATAATTGCCTGCGCATCGGCATGTGTGAGCTGCCACACCGGCGCGTTCCCGGTGGGTTCGCTGGCAGAGAGCGTGCCTTCGTCGTAGTCGCGCAGGGCTTGCAGGCTCGGTAGATAGGCTGCGAGTACTTCACCAGTACCGGCCACAAGGTGGTTATCTGCCCGCGCCATGACTTCTACGATCTGCCCAAGCTGCTCAAGCCGCTGCCGGTTGATGCTGTACCCCTGCATCAGGTATTCCCTCAGGCGTTTGGTGGCCCAGATACGGAACTGCGTGGCTGTGGCTGATTTGACCCGGTAGCCCACAGAGATAATGGCGTCCAGGTTGTAGTGTGGGACTGAGCGGCTGACCTGCCTCTTACCTTCTTGGCGAACCTGTCGGAAATCTCGACAGGTTGCGTCTTTTTCCAGTTCACCTTCGGTATACATGTTCCCCAGGTGTTCAACGATGTTCGTGCGGGACGTTTCAAACAACGCTGCCATCTGTTGCTGGCTGAGCCACACAGTTTCGCCTTCTATCCGAACGTCGATAGCAGGCTGGTCGGTATGTGGTTGGTAGATAATGATGGAGTTATTAAGAGTATTCATGTGACGATAGTTACGGTGGATATGTGTTTCCATTATGGCATGAATTCAGCCGGAATTAATTGGGCATAGTCCACCTGTAACCTTAGGATTGTCAGGTTGTGTGCCGGTGAGGTGTGGAGCTTCTCGGATGTTGGCGTTAGCCCCTGCTGTGAGCGCCAGGACTTTCTGGGCTGGTTTGAGCTCTGGCTAGACAGCGACGGCGACCCTGACTATTTCAAGGATTATGTCTACGAAGAAGACGAATAGCATATGCTGCAGGGGTTTATCGGGTTTGTGGGAGGGTCTGGTTTTGATGCGGTTGGGGCACCTGGAGGAGGTACTAGTACGCCGCCGAACCTGAAAACTTTGGCAGGGGAGTAAGGACGAGCGGCTACATAAACCGCCGGTACTTTCGTGTACTAGGGGAGAGTCGTAGAGTTTTGGGGACAGTTATTAAAGAATAACTGTCCCCAAAACTCTACAGATTGATTAACTCTCTGTATCTTCTGCTACTACGTCTTCCACTTTTACTGTGGTGACTTCCTCCCGCCATTTGTGGAGCTCTTCGTTTAGAGATCGCAGCTTTTTCAAGAGTTCTTCCTTTTCTTCGGGATCTTTCACCTCAAGAAGTTTATTATTCGTTTCGTCTATTTCTTGGAACTTATCTGCAAGGTATTCCTTCTGTTCTGAAGTAAGGAATTTACAGCCAAGGGGTAAGCCTTCAAAGTTGCGGTAAATAGGGTAACCCCTACCATTTTCGACTGTGAAATCATTATTAGGTGAGCCAAAAAGCGTATTCTTACGGTTTGTCTCATCATAGAACTGAGGGGCACAGTCTGTGAAGCGAGAAAATCTACTGTTGTTTCCGTCTTGGCCAAAATAAATACCACTATAAAAAATAGACCTGCTAAAGTCAGCCCCTTCCTGGTAGGTGGAGCGGCTGAAGTAAGCCCACTGGTAGGTGGAGCGGCTGAAGTCAGCCCACTGGTAGGTGGAGAGGGTGAAGTTAGCCCCGCCCTGGTAGGTGGAGCCGGTGAAGTCAGCCCCTTCCTGGTAGGCGGAGTGGCTGAAGTTAGCCCCGCCCTGGTAGGTGGAGCCGGTGAAGTCAGCCCACTGGTAGATGGAGTCGCTGAAGTTAGCCCCGCCCTGGTAGGTGGAGCGGCTGAAGTAAGCCCAGCCCTGGTAGATGGAGTGGCTGAAGTAAGCCCCGCCCTGGTAGATGGAGCCGCTGAAGTTAGCCCCGCCCTGCTGGTAGATGGAGCTGGTGAAGTCAGCCCTGCCCTGGTAGGTGGAGCCGGTGAAGTCAGCCCACTGGTAGGTGGAGCCGCTGAAGTTAGCCCCGCCCTGGTAGATGGAGCCGCTGAAGTTAGCCCCGCCCTGGTAGATGGAGCCGCTGAAATTAATAGGTTTTGTGTAATAGGATTTTGTGAGGTCAACGGGGTAGAAGAAGGTGCTTCCCGAGAAATCGTATTCAAAGTCTGACCATGCCCCCGGCGTGTTTTTGTCTGGGCTCTGTATGCGGTCGTGAATTTCTTTAATAATACTGAGGCGAACATCTGCTTCAGAATCTAACGTCGCTTTGTCTGCATAAAATTTTTCTTTTTTATCTTTATATATTCCCTTAGGCGTGGGGGTGGGATTAGATAACTCATTATAATGAGAAGCAAGAGTGAATGTAGAACGTATATAGGCGCAGAGGTTATTGATAATAACCTGTCCTTCTTTGATTTTGTCCTCATATTTTTTTATAGACTCGTCTTCAAGCCATTCGTCCACGAGTCCAACGAGTGTGTACACGCCGCCCATACGAATAGGAGCTTTCTCATCACCTAGCTGTTCTACCGCTTTGGTGTACCGTTCCCGGCGTTCTGCCCTAACCTGGCGTAGATGATCTCTGTCATTTTTCTCTTTGTCTTGGTCGTTCTTGAGTTTTTCATTATTGTTTTTGCGAAATGTTTCGACAAGACCCATTACTGCGATAGCTCCACCGGTTATATAGAGGAACGCTAACCGAAGGTTGCTCTGAGCCAGTAAAACAGGGGCACTTTTATCGTTGGCTGGTTCTCTGGGAGTTTCAAAAACTCGCTGCGGAATGGATAGAGCACAGGCTAGCCCGATACTAGTGATTAGCAGAATAGCAATAGGCAGCCACCACCGTTTTACCCATAACCATACTTTGTATATTTTAGAATGCTCTTCATCGTGCTGTTTCTTATTGCTCATCGGTGAGTAGGCTCCTTACAATGAGTGCGTGTAATTACCACAGTACCGCATCTTCACATCACGTCTCAGATTTTTCTGAATTTTGACTTAAGGTTTACCATACAAATATTTAATGGGTACAGGGATACAGGACTTTGTGTCTTCAAATCTATCTATCATCTCAAAATAGGTATGTGGAAGAGTCTAGTGGGGGAGTATAGAAGCATCCAACGGAGTAAACTGCCGGTGTTTTGTTCAATAATGTTTATAGAATTGCAGAGTTCTGGGACAGTTTTTGATAACCACCCCGGAACTCTGCGGGCTGACTAGCTCTCCGTATCTTCTGCTGCTACGTCTTCAACTTTCAGTTTCACCGTGGTAACTTCATCACGCCAATTACGGAGTTCTTCGGCAAGAGATTGTATTTTTCTCAAGCACTCTTGCCTCTCTTGCGGCTGTTGTGAAGTGTGCATATTATCTTTTTCATAAATTATTTCTTGGAATGTATTTTTAATATATTTATTCTGATCGTAGGTTAATAAAAGGCACTCATAAGGAATTTTTTCGGTGTTTAAATCTATAGGATTAATTTTATAATTTTTAGTGGAAAATTCATTTTCTCGTGAATTAAATAAGGAGTTTCTTTGGCTCTCTATGTTATAAAATATTGGAACTTTATTAGAAAATTCAGATGAGCTAGGCTTTTTGTTGAATATAATGCTACCATAGAATACCGATCCACTAAAATCGGAATCTGAATTATACTTTGAGTTATAATAAACAGGTTCATGGTAAATGGAATCATTAAAATTAACTTTGTCATTATAGATGGAATCACTATTATCGCTAGTATAGGTATAGACAGAATTAGAAAAGCTGGCTCGTTTATGATAGATTGACCCTAATGATGTGTGTAGACTGCAGTAGGTAGATCCATCAAAACTAGAAATGCAGGAGTAAATGGATTTAGCAAAGGTTGCGTATCCATAATATGTGGAACTATTAAAGTTTACCCAACTGTCTTTGTTGTGATATATGCAATTTCCAAAATATGCTGAGTCGTGATATGTAGATCCCCAAAACTCAGTATTCTCATAATAGTGACAGTCGTAAAAATTAGCCTGACTGTAATAACGGGAGTTACTGAAAATCACAAATTTTTTATAATGTGATTTGCTAAAATCTATGGGATAAAAGAATGTGCTTCCCGAGAAGTTATAACTAAATATAGACCAAGAACCTGGCGTAGACTTATATAAAGTATTTTCTGAAGGTTTATATAGGCGGTCGTGTATTTCTTTTATGATTGTTAATCGTACGTCTTGTTCGGATTTAAATATATTCCTATTTTTGTAAAATAATTCATGTTTTGAATTGTCTTGATATATGCCACTTGGGATATCGTAAGATAGCTCCTTATATTGTGAAGCTAGGTCAAAAGGTGAACGAATGTAGGCGCATAGGTTATGAATAATAACTTGTCCCTCTTTGATGCGATCTTCGCGTTTCAGACTTTTCTCTTCTAGCCATTCGTCAATGAGTCCCACTAGTGTATAAACACCACCCATGCGGATAGTTGCTTCTGTACTGGCGAGTTGCTCAATTGCTCTAAAGTACCTTTCTCGCCGCTCTGCTCTGCGATCCTTCAAGGTGTTTTCATTATGCTGTAACTTTTCTTGCTCGTTCTTTCGTCGAGTCTCTCCAAGAGCAGTTATGGCGATAAGACCACCTGTTGCAAATAGTATTGCCTGTCGAAGGGCTGAAGCACTACTACCAGCGTATCCATTAGAAGTGCCCAGAGACGCCGCGCTTCCCTCGGCCATTCCTAGTACAAGCGGTAGAAGAAATGCATAAGATCCACCTAGAATACCGCTAGAGAGAATACGTGCGTGGAACCAGCGAGGATCATCATCTTTCTTGAAGATTGGGCAAAATATTAGAGCAAGATAACCACCGGTTAGAATAATCAAAACCAATGCTAAATACACTTGTAGCTGGTGCTCGAAACGATAACCGAATGCCCACGCAATAACCCAGATAATGCTTAGCAAGGCTTCTGCTGCAAGAGTGCTACCAGCGATCCAGTCAATAGCACGCCATTTCCCCTTCTGCTGTGGAGCATCTGGCGTAGTGCCCTGTTCTAACGTAGCCTCTACATCTTCGCGTTCTTTAGGCATCGATTATCTATTCCTCATGAGTGAGCGATTTATTCCTTTTCTACACTACCGTAGATAAGCTCATCCATGCAGGAAATTTAGCTGCTAAGCGGCAGGGTAGTAACGCCCTTCCGGAAGGCTCGTAGCTCTTCACTGAAACCCTCCAACCTTTCAAGAAGCTCTCGCCGCTCCTGCGGCACCTGCGAATCACGAAGAGAAGTTCGCGCCTCATACACCTCCCGAAACTTTGCCGCAAGATAGTCTGCCTGTTCTGTAGACAGGAAACCGCATCCCAGCGGAAGACCGTCAGCGCCGAGAGCTATAGAGTAGCCGCTGTTCTCAACCACAAAATTATTGCTGGACGAGCCAAATAACGCCGCCTGCGCATCCTTCTTCTCAGCAACAAAACAAGGTGAGTTCTGAACAAACCGCGAAGGATACGGTTCCCCGAAAAAGTCGGTACCAAAATTCAGGGCACCGCAGAAAACAGACCCGTACTGGGAAACCTCGCCGTCAAAGACAGAATCACTCACAAAAACTGAGCCTCGGTACAGCGAGCCGTCGAACCCGGCTTCGCCCCGATAGGTAGAGCTATAGAATAAAGCCTCATCGTAGTAGAGAGACTGATCGAAGAAGACCGATCCGCCGTAAATAGAATCGTGGAAGGAAACCTCACCATAGTAAACAGACCAGCTGAAACGCGCCGAATCATGGTACGTAGATCCGCTCCACTGGGCATCACCAAAATAGGTTGAGTTGTTGAAGAAAACCCAATCGTAATACGTGGAATCGCAAAAATAGGCGCTTCGTTCATAGGTGGAACCGCTGAATTCGGCGCTGTCGTAGTACGTGCACCCGCTGAAATCAACGGAACTCTGATACCAGGAATCCTTCATATCAACCGGGTAGAAGAAAACACTATTCGAGAAATCGTACTCAAACCCAGACCACGAGCCTTCTACATAACTCCTTCTGTCACCCTGAGGAAAAAATGGCGCAATCGGCGGTGAATTTCCTGCAAAGCCTGCTGACGAACCTTTGCTTCTGCTAAAAGCTCTGCTCTGTGTACGGAAAACTCTTGGTGGTTCTCTCGATAGCTACCGTGAGGGCTGGGCTTATGCTGCGAGAGCTCATCGTACCGAAATACAAGCTCAAAAGGGGAGCGGATGTAGGCGCAGAGAACATCTACGATGCGTTGGCCCTCTGTGCGCTTTTCTTCCGCCAATAAGGATTCATCGGTAAGGTATTCATCCGCCAGCCCCACGAGGGCGTGCACCGCGCCCAGCCGTGTGTAGGAGTGCGCGGAGTTGAGCAGCTCAACGGCCTTCAGAAATCGCTCCTGCCGTGAGGCATTCGGTGCCTTCTCGTCTCCGGTGGTCATGGCGGGTGGCTCCTTGCGTGGTGGTTGGGGCGTGCCCCTTCACCCTACCGCATCCTTGCTCGCTGCCTCCAGATTTCAGCCGCTAAAAAAGGCTCTTTAGCCGAATAAAAAGGCGAAAAGTACGCTTTATTCGAATAAAGAGCCTTTTTACGCAAGACGCGCAAGAGACAGGGGAGAGGAACCCCTAAACCCCTACCTGCTGGCGGTCTTGCTCCTGCAGCGGGATCGTCGTGATTTTCTCGCGCCAAGCGTGCAGTTCCTCAACGGTAGACTTCAACCTGCCCGAAAGTTCCTTGGTCAGGCCCAACTTATCGGTGGTGCGCGCATCGTCGCCGTGAAGATGCTGGGTGATCTCGTGCAACTCGCCGTTTTTATGAGCCAAATATTGCCGATGCTCCACAGCCAGCGGCGGGCACTCGCTCGGCAGCCCGGAGGCACCGGTATCAATAGCGTAGCCCTGCCCCAGCGAGAAGACATTCTCCGTCGGTGCGAAGAACGAAATGTACTGCGCCCATGCCTCAACATTCATGAAAGCGGGCGCCGCGCCGGTAAAGACAGAACCCTGGAAGGTTACCGCATTACCATATACGGAACCCCTAAAGAGCGCCTTGTCGGCATACGTCGAGTTCTGGAACCCCGCCAGACCGTAGTACAGCGAGCTCGTGTAATTCGTCCACTTGCTGTACACCGAACCCTGAAAATCAGCCCAACCGTTATAAACAGACCGACGGAAATACACATCGCCACCGTAACGGCAGTTATTGAAATGCACGTCGTCCGTGTAGACAGACCCGCTGAAATCCGCCCGATGATAGGTGCAGTCGCCAAAACTCGCCACCCGCGTGTACACGCAGTTATGGAAGTTCGCCTGATTATGATAAACGGAGTTGTTGAAGGTCACGGTACTGGTGTAGACGGAGTTATGGAAGTTCGCCTGATTATGGTACTCAGAGCGGCTGAAATCCACCGCGCCAAGGTACGTTGAGTTACGGAACACCGCCCAGTTGCGGTACGTGGAATTCACGAAAGTTACCGCCTCATGGTACGTAGATCCGCTAAAGTTCGCCTGATCCAGGTACAGGTTGCCGCTAAAGTCTGCGGTGCTGCGGTATACGGAATCGTTCAACGATGCCGCGCCGTGGTACGAAGACCCACTAAAGTTTGCGTGCGCCAGATAGGTAGAACCGCGGAAATCCGCCCAGTTACGGTAGATCGTGCCGCTAAAATCGGCTTCGTACCTGTAGGTGCACCCGCTGAAATCGGCGGTCTTATTGAAGAAGACTCGGCTGAACTCGATGGGGTAGAAGAAGGTGCTTCCCGAAAAATCGTATTCAAAGTTCGTCCACGGGCCGTCCTGGTATCCGCCCGCATCCGAGGGGGCGCGTAGACGGTCACGAATCTGCTGCATCAGGCCGAAACGCAGCTCAGCTTCTTCGCGCAGAAGGGCGCTCTTCGCGTGAAATGCGCCGTGCGTAAGCTCCAGGGCATGCGGGTCAAAAATCGGCGGAGACTGAATGTACCCGCTGATCTTATTGACGATGCGCTGCCCCTCCTTATTGCGGTCTTCGTAGCTTAAAGTTTCGTCCTCAAGGCATTTATCGACGAGCGCAAGCAGGGTATAGAGACTTTTCTGCCGCGTTTTCGCCTGCTGATCCTCAAGCTGAGCGGTAGCTTGCTGGTAAATAGACTCGCGTTCTGCGCGTGTAACGCCAAAAATATCAACGCTTTTGTGGGCGACCGTCGCCACGCTTGGCCGGTTCCGGCGGGTGAATATGATGAGTGCGAGAACTGTGAGCACACCGCCGATCGCATACAGCACAAGTGAGAGAGTGGTTTGTTTGGTGAGGAATGGAATAATAATTGCGGCTATCACGCAAAGGATCGCACATATAAGAATCGACCAGGCGATAGGTCTGGCAATCCGCGGCTTAGAAGGTTCTAAAAGCGGCGGCTCTGTAATGCTTTGTATGCGTGACTCTGCGTTGAGGCGGTGGTCGTCCATGACGGGGCTCCTTGTGGCGAGTGGGTGTCTAATGCCGTACTTGTCGTAGAGCTAGTCTTCAGCAGGAATTTTACACCTTTAAGTTGAATCTGAGACACCCCACGCCACATAAACAGTGTTTCAATATTCCGTGACAAGGCGTTATTTTGGTAACACTGCACTTAACAGGCGATACTTTTACCCGTTCGCATGCGCCGTTACGCGCGAGAATATGCGGGGTGGCTAAAATCCAGAAGCGAAGACCGTGTTCCCCATGCAATTTTTCGCTATCGCTTTGGTATCGCTGCGAAAAGTTTCGGACAGAGAGTGAGCACCCGACGGAAGAACGAACGTCGGGTGCTCACTAGGGAGGTGCTCTCACTGACACTGTGCGAGGGTCTGGAGGGGTCTACCCATCCCTCCGTACCGCGTGCATGTAAAACGTCAAGCACGCCACAAACTCAAGGGGCACGATCGTGAGCGTCCACAGCGCATCCAGCGCCAAGTTACCGCTCGTGAGCAGTCGGAACCACAGCGGAGCAACCGCCACACACAGTACCGCGCCCAAAGCGTTGACGGACCGCACCAGCCCGGTGCCCATCCGAAAATTGAAGCACACGTTCGCAACAATATGCCCCAGCGCGTATACCAGAATGAACTGCCCCATCGGGTGGAACAGTATGTGGCTCCAGTCGCTAGTCAAATCGCCACTCACCAGAAGCGCGAAGAACGTCATCACATACGGGAGTACCATAAACAGAACGCGTACCGTGTACCCCACGGATGCCAACGTATGCCTGAAGGTAACCTCACCCGAGCCACGCTGCGGGATGCCGTGCGCACGCTCAACGCCGCCTAAGGCGGTGTACGCTCCCGCAGATGCTGCTCGTGTGCTCATGATTCCCCCAAAATATGGTTCGCAAGCATGTCTGGTGTATAGGTTGAATTTCTATACTATGCCTTTGCGGCATTAAAAACCCTCATACTCAGGGATGATTTATCAAAACTTAATGTTCGTAAGCTAAATACAGCTCAGATATACACATGTTCAACCGAGGGTTTGAAGGCGTTATACCGGGGAAGAAGCACAAGTGTCTAGTAAATAAGGCATGACGTCACAGTCTGTAACAAATCGGCCGATTAGGCAGGTTTTTCTAGGACTAGAAGTGTCTGCAGCCCTTTGACGGGGTACATAGGCATTTAGACCCAAACCGTGCCAGCCGATAGTTTTCCGCCGTAGAGCCTGGTGTTTTCACAAGAGTGTACACAAAAGTCGGATGCGCCAGGATCGTACCCGGCGCATCCGACCTTAGACTGTGAGAAAACGACCGCCTATTCGCGTGCTAACCTCTCAGGTTCAACGTCGTCCTTCGGCTGCTCGATAATCGAGCGAGCCGAAGCAATAATCACGCTCAGAATAATATCCGCCATGATGAAGATATAGGCTCCGGCTGAAGAATCTTCACCCGACCAGCCAGCATAGACGATCGCCGTGACGATCAGCAGAATAATACCCAATCCGGCGCTAATTCCATTCAGGATGCGCATGCCCTTCGTAGACTTCGAGCGCACCGCGAAAATGCACGCCGCAATCTGCACGAGCATATACACTGCGCCGCCGTAGCCGAGCATCATGTTGAAGGTTCCGCCGCCACCAAAGCCGAAGCCATACATCACCAGGCATGCGGCAAGCAGAACGGTACGAATCGCGGTTACCGTAACAATGGTCTTGAGCTCGCGCGAACGTTTCTGCTCGGGGGTTTTCTCGGCACCCGCAGGCACCGCCCCTGTAGTTGCGGCTATCTGACCGCTTGCCGGTGCCCCGACCGATACCGCTGGGGTGTTCGCCGTAATGATCGGAATTGCGGATGCGGGCATGGTGTCTTCATACACCTTCTTAGTCCCGGTTTTCTCTGTCGGAGCCTGTGCCTCGGATGCGGCGGAGTCGGCAGGTGTATTAGACCCGCGCTCTGCCCGAGCGGCAGACATCGTATCAGCGATGGACGGGAATGCGCCCTGTTCCTGGGCCTGGGCGGGAAGCTGGCGGGTCCTCACGTCTTCCGCGTCGCCAGCCTCGTCAGCGTCCGGGCGCGAGATGGACTGCGGAATGTTATCGGCAGGTTCGGCCTCCAGTGCCTCCGCGTGTGCGGCGGCGGGTTCAGGAGCCTCAGAATCCTGTGGTTTCTCCGAAAGATATGAGCTTAGCGGGCCCTGCTCAGGTCGGCTCTGTACCGGCAGCTGACGGGTCTGAGTATTTTCGTGGTGCACAGCCTCGTCAGCGTCCGGGCGTGAAATGCTCTGGGGAAGCGCCTCCGCAGGGGTGTTCGTATCGATCTCAACGGCGGCGGGTTGAGCGCTCTCGGTCTCGGCAGGCTGGGTTTTTGAGGTCTGTGAGTCCCACGGCGTGGATTGGGCAGCGTGAGCGCTCTCGGCAGAAGAATCCTCGGCAGATTTCTGAGCGGGCTCTTGAGTCTTCGCGCCTTGCGGATCCTGCGCTGTCTGCTGAGCCTGGCCACGCGCATCCGGCCTGGCATCCTGAGGGGACAGCGAGTTTTGGGCAGGTGATTCTTCCTGCGCGTGCTGCACAGTCGTCGAAGTCTGAGAGCGTCGAGGATTGCTGAAAGGCGCACCTCCCTGGTGGTGCGAATCCTGTATGCGCTCAGAGGTATGAGGATTCTTATCGCTCATCGTGTCTCCCTCGGATGCTGTGGCTGGTGTTAAAGTCTGTGGGCAGGTGTTGATCCGGTGCGGGCGGGGTGGTTTTCCGCCTAGAAAATCCAGCGGGTGCTAGGCACCGGTAAGAGCTCAGCTAAGGCGCGGTCAGCGGTATGGCTAGGCTGCGAACTGGAATTTCGCGGGATAACCTCTGCAATAGTACCCAAAACGGGCACGAGTTGCCTAAACACCCCGGAAATATTGGGCTCTTTAAGGATAGCGAGAGATATCTCCAAGTCAGCGTACAACACGAAGTTACCTTGCACAACACCATATGTATAGTCGAGCTTGAGCCTGCAGCCGGATGCGCGGCAGGCACCCTCTTTCGGGTGTGTGCATCGCCCGGAAAGCCCGGTGAATCTTCGCCCGCAGTACTGTAGTTATGAAACCGACGGCGGGCAGAAGAACCTGAACACACCTAAAATAGATGCACTGTAAAGTAAATTATTATAGCCGCATCCACGCAAGAAACCTGTGCATGCCACCTGTGCGACACGCGTAAAGCACGCGAAATTCCCTTACAGGCGCTCAGCCAGCCGATCTTAACGCTGGCCAGACGTTACGGTCTGCGGGATGGTTGTGTTTTGTTGCCCAAGCGCATCCACAGGTATTTGACACCCCATGCCGTTCCGACCGCTACCGCGAAAGGCGCATACGCCCGCCAGTCTTGCCCGGCGAACCCGAGAATCAGGGCGCAGGCGCTCAGCGGGGCGTTCATCGACAGGCTCAGGAAAGTGACCGCGCCCAGCAGCCCGGCGGTCCCGAGAAGTTCTGATGCATGAAGCGCTCCCGCGCCCGGTTGAAGTTGAGTCAGCGTCGGAAACACGAGGATTAGAGTGCCTGTAAGCACGAAACCGCAGGCGGAGCCCAAGGCTAACCCCGGTGTGAGCGTGCCCCCGTAGGCACCGTTACGCAGGCTCGCCACCACCAGGATCGCTTTAGCTGCCAGCAACGCGAGGGCATAGAGAAGCGCCTGGCTTAAGGCGGTAGCGTCAAGCCTGCTGGAGCTCGAAGATAAACCGGATGCGGCATCGAAAATATGCTGGGTCAGCGGTCGGCCGTTCCCCAGAATCTCCGGCAGGAAAATCGAGGTCACCGCCACCAACGCAAGTACCAGGGGAAGTCGCCAGAGCACGTTCCGATTCGTGGTCTTGCGGCTCTCTGCGCGTTGAGACGCCGCCCGGAACCACAGCGCTAGGGGAGTGATAGCCAGACCAAGAACAACCGCGAACAGCAGCGATTCACCGGTGGTCTGCAGCTGCGGGACGGGGTAGGTGGGCGCATCCGGAATCACCAGATGCGCGGTGCAGGTTGCCACAAAAATCAGGATCGCACCCGTGAAAATATTGCGCAGCGACAGGGCTAAACCGAGAGCCTCAAACAGGAAAACAAAACCGCCCACCGGAACCTGGTACACAGCCGCTAAACCCGCCGCCGCAGCCGAGGCTACCAGCACCGGGCGCACGGTCTGCGGGATGCGCATCAGATCCGCCAGACGCCCAGCAAACAGTGCGCCCAGCTCGCGCGGGGCAACCTCTTTACCCACCGGCGCACCCGCACCCACGGCCACAATCTGAGTGAGGCTGTGCAGGGTTTGCCGTAGAAATCCCGGGCGGCGCTCCTGCGGAGTTTCGCCGTGAATCTGCGCTTTAACAGACACCAGCTTAGTGCGCCGCTGAAGCAAAAACCAGATGATAGAGACCGCCACGCCCACCGCGATCAACACCAGCACACGTCGAACGGTATCGCTGTGATCCGTCACGATCGGATGCTCCGCCTCCGTATGCCCGAACGTGAGCTCCTGCATGATATCCAGGAGGTAGTGCAGAATAATCGCCCCGCCACCGGTGGCCGCGCCAATCAGCACGGTGCACAGCAGAAGGTGGGCACAGCGAATCAGACGTGTTTTCATCGTTTTACATTCTAGCCGCGAACCACAGCTCTTTTTTGTACCGGAGTACATGCGGGGAACAGCCGGATCCGGTGTTGGATTGTATGCTAGATAACATACCCCGTGGTGCGGGCGGCATGCGCCCCGCGACACGAACGAAGCAGACAGTAAGGATCGAAGATGACCGAACATATAGCATTCCTCGGCACCGGCTCCATGAACGGTTCCATCGCTGCCGGGCTCATCGCGGGCGGATACCCCGCAGAGGCTATCCGCGCCACCGTGCGCAGCAAAAACTCCGTAGACCGCCTGCGCCATCAGTTGGGGCCTAAAGGGCGAGATGCCGTCGTGAACGGGTGCGAGCTCAAGCCCGAAGCCAACCGTGAGGCGGTCAGCGGCGCATCCGTAGTGCTTCTGGGGGTTAAACCCTATGGAATCGTCGAGCTGGCGCGCGAAATTTCGCCCGCCCTCGCCCCGGATGCACTCGTCATTTCGGTGGCGGCAGGAGTCACCCTCGATACGCTGCAGAAGGCTCTTCCTGCGGGGCAGCCGGTGATCCGCTGCATGCCCAATACGCCCTCAAGCGTGGGTAAAGGCGTGCTGGCGATCTCTGTGAGTGAGGCAGTGACTGAGAAGCAGCTTGCGCTCGCCGAGAAGATCCTAGAGACCGTGGGTCTGGTAGTGCAGGTGCGAGAAGACCAGATGGATGCGGTCACCGCCGTTTCGGGATCCGGCCCCGCCTACGGGTTCCTGCTGGCGGAGACTATGGCGAGCGCCGGTGTGAAGCTCGGTCTGGATGAAGAGACCGCACAGAGGCTCGCATCCGCAACGATTGCGGGAGCAGGGTACCTGCTGGATAGTAACCCGGATGCCGCTGCCCTGCGTAAGGCTGTTACCAGCCCGAACGGAACCACTGAGCGCGCTATCAATACCTTTATTGACAAGGGACTTTTCGATCTCACTGAGGATGCTATGCGCGCCTGCGCCGCCCGCTCCGCCGAGCTGAGCGAACAGTACACGGCTGACTAGCCCCCGCCTCCTGCTTATTCCTCCCCGCGCTTTCCCTGCGTCACTTGCCGGTGTTCACCCCACCCCCTCATAAAAAGAGCCTTTATTTGAATAAAGCGTTAAAAATCCCGCTTTATTCAAATAAAGGCTCTTTTTTGTAAATGGGGCGGGGGAGTACGAGGACGCGATAACTATATAAGACCAAAGTTGCGAAGCGATTGTTCCAACACTTTCGGGTTTCCGCCATTTACATGCTCCCATCGCAGCCTGATAAGCCGCCACCCGGCACGCATTAACGCGTTTTCCCGCTCTTTCTCGCGGTCAATCGCCCAGCCATCAGGGTTCATCACCCGGCTTGTTTGCTTCACGCGCCCGTCGAACTCAACAATCACCCGCTGAGCTTCAAATGCGAAATCACCTAAAAATCTACCCAACTCCGTCGTAACTGGGTACTGCTCAACGGGAGACAGCCTGTACTCGTGGAGCCGCAGCCGTGTGAGTGTTTCTCCCGGAGAATCAGATTTATCGCTCATTAACCGTGCCACCTCGCGTGCCTTTGCAGCACCTTTTCGCGGAGAACTGAGAAGCGCATCCTGAACCTCAGAATAGTCCAAGCGCGCGCCTTCCTGCTGACGGCTCAGAGCACCATCTGCAATAACAACTGCATCATCAAGTGGAAGCGTGCGCGCGCATCCGACAACCGTCTCTAGCCGGTTCACAGCGAATACCGTGGATAACACATGTGCGTGAGGGGCTTCCTTCGTGTATCGGTCTTCGTGTACGCGAATATCCGGATGCTGAATGCCGCCGCTAGAGCGCATATGCACTTCGCGAGGGTAATGCAAAACCGGAATGCCATAGGCGCAGGCTGCGCTTTGGTGACTGAATACGGCAGACTTCAGGCGGCGTGAGAAGGCGGTGATACGTGCTGCATGCTGTTCTGCCGGATTAAGGGCATTCCAATCTTGGGCATATATGTACTGGTTTTGAGCCAAGGGAATGAGTACACCAGACGCATACATTTGCTTAACTTTTCTGGCGCTGATTCCCGTATCGGTAAGTTCGGCAAAACTTTTAATGAGCGGATATACCCGCTCCAGAGGCTTCATGAGAGACATAATGGCAGTACATCATGAACGAGGCCCCCGCCAGACTGCCTATGCTACTTTCTGTGGATAAAATAGCGTACCAGGACACTCTGCATAGTTATCCACAGGCCCCTCCCTGCATAAAAAGGCTCTTTATTTGAATAAAGCGGGGTTTTTAACGCTTTATTCAAATAAAGAGCCTTTTTATGACGGAGAAGAGGGGGAGAGAAGCGGTAAGGTAAAAACGGCAAGGAGCGAGAGGCGCGGGGGAAGCCGCAGAACCTACGGGCGGGCAGCAAAACGCTCGATCAGCTCCACTTGCCCCGAGACGATAAGAATATCCCGAGAGTGAATGCGCGTGGAGGGGTCTGCGTAGGTGAATTCCTCCCCGGGGGATTTAATACCCACCACAGACACCCCGTATTTCGCGCGAATATCCGACTCCGCCAGGGTGAACCCGTGAGTCTCCTTCGGCGGGCGCATCTTAGCAATCGCGAAATCGTCGTCGAATTCGATATAGTCCAGCATGCGCCCCGACACCAGGTGCGCGGCGCGGCGGCCCGCATCCGCCTCCGGGTAGACCACATGATGCGCGCCAATACGCTCTAGAATCTTGCCGTGTGAGGGGGTGATCGCCTTCGCCCAAATCCGCTCAACCCCCAGATCGACCAGGTTCGCGGTAATCAGCACGGAAGCCTCAATTGAGGTACCCACACCCACAACCGCAGACCCGAAATCACTTGCACCCAGCTGCCTGAGCGCGTCAATATCGCGAGCATCTGCTGAGACCACGTGGGTGAGCACACCCGTCCATTTCTGCGCAATTTCGGGGTCTTTCTCAATGGCGAGAACCTCTTTATTTTGGGCGTGAAGCTGGGCGGCGGTTGCCGAACCGAACCGTCCCAACCCAATAATCAGTACGGGGGCGTTATGGTTACTAGCCAATGACGGGCCTTTCTTCGGGGTACTTATACAGGCGGCGGCGAGACCTCAGCGCCAAACCGGTGGCGGCGGTAATGGTGCCGATTCGCCCAATAAACATGAGCAGGGAGAGCACATAGATGCCTGAGGGCGGCAGTTCCGTGGAGAGTCCATTTGATAGTCCACAGGTTGCGTAGGCGGAAATGACTTCAAAGAGCACGCGCACGAGCGGCTGGTCTGTTATCGCCAGCAGAACTCCGGTGCCCACAAGCACAATTCCGGTACTCATCATCGTCACCGAAATAGCGATGCGCAGCGCCGACACCGGGATCGTGCGCCCGAAGGTCATCACAAATTGGTCGCCGCGTGCCTCCGCAATAATTGCAAGCATAATCACGGCAATCGTGGTGACTTTCACGCCGCCTGCGGTAGATGCTGAGCCGCCGCCGATAAACATGAGCACATCGGTTATAAGGCCGGTGACCGGGCGAATATCGTTCATATCGACCAGGTTGAACCCGCCCGAGCGCGTCATGATGGAAGCGAAAATCGAGCTGAGAACTTTCTCACCCGCACCGTAATTGCCGATAGTACGCGGATTTGCCCATTCGGCTATGCCCCAGAGCAGAGCACCCAGCACGAACAGGATGCTCGTGGTCGTCACCGTGAGTTTGGTCGTTAGAGTCCAGTCGCGGGGCCGGAAGGGTTTCTGCTGAATCGTCATCAGCACGGGGAACCCGAGTGCCCCCAAGAACACAGCGATACTCACGGGTGCGAGCACGAAAAAATCGTGCCCATAGGGTACTAAGCCATCGGAATGCGGGGTGAACCCGGCGTTATTAAAGGACGAAATGGCGTAGAAAATACCGTGCCACAGGCTGGTGGGCAGATTCTCGCCAAGAAGCAGAAAACGCGGGGTAAGAACGAGGGCGATCGTCGATTCGATCCCGATTGAGGTATAAGCGACGGTACGAAGCACGCTGCCGACCTCACCGAGGCGCCCGATACTGAGCTCTTCCTGCGCGATAAGTTTAGAGCGCAAACCCATTTTCCGCCCGATCGCCAGGGCAAGAAGCGAGGTCATGGTCAGCGCGCCTAAACCACCAATCTGACAGGCGAGCAGAATCATAACCTGCCCGAATACGGACCACTGGGCTGCTGTTGAAACGGTCGTCAAACCGGTCACGGTCACCGCGCTGGTGGCGGTGAAGAACGCATGGTGAAATGGCGCAGGTTCGCCCGTGACCGAAGAAATCGGCAGGCTCAACGATACGGTGAAGAAAACGATCACCAGAAAGAAGGACGCGATAGCGGTTCGCGAAGGTGAAGAGAAAACAGTCGTATCAATAAGGTTGCGCAGCTTCTCGTAGCTTCGGATATCGAAGGGGTTGAAGCGGCGAGTAACCTCTTCCTGTTCATACATCATCGGCGATGTAGACGGAACCTTGCCGATAGCGGTGGAGATGCGACCCTCAGAAAAATCGCGCACCCGTTTGCGCTGATGTGCGCGCAGGCGGCGTAGATAGCGTCCCACGGGTGCCTCCTTTCCGATCGTGCGCAGAGTTTGGGCGGGGTACGGTCGTGGTGGGGATGTTTAGCTTTCTCTAGTGTATCGTCCAGTCATGCAGCTGAGCGGAACCTCATAGGTATTTCTAGGGATAATGTTGGAACGGTTGTTGTGGTGCATGCACTGTGTGGGCGTGTATATGCCATAAACGATATATAGCTAGAACGGAATATTATGAGCATTTGGTAATATACGCGGAAAGCTTAGCGAAAAACCGCGTAGTTTCGGGCTAGAACCCATAAAACAGGTATCGAGCATACGCCGAAATATGTCATAATCGCTATATGCAATCAGACGTTTTTTCAGTGATCGCGGACCCCACCCGCCGCAATATCGTTCATCTTCTGGCTGAACAAACACGTACTGTTGGTGCCGTTGTTGAGCACTTGAACATGAGCCAACCCACTATCTCAAAGCACCTTAAGGTTCTACGTGAGGCACGGGCAGTCACCGTGCTGGTTGAGGGGCAGCGCCGCCTCTATTCGCTGAACCCTGAAGTATTTGACGAGATCACCGCCTGGGTTGCCGATATACAGGCGATTGCACACAGCACGAAGGAACAGCGGGAGTCGCAGATTAAACAGGCTTCCGTGATTGAGGTTGTCGATGTTGTCGAGTCCTCAGGCGATGACACCGCGAAAACCGAAAAGACTGAAGAGCCCAGCGCCGAGGCCAAGACTGAGAAAACTGCGCACGCTGGCGAGTCTGAGACCAACGAGCAAAAACAGCAAGATACAGAGCAGCCCCCTAAAGCTACCGGTAAAACCACCGATGAAACCGCTGGTGAAGCTGCCACTGCCCATGCTCAAGATGTACAAGATCGAGACAAGACCTCGGATTCGGATGCACCCGCCCAGCCCGTTGAATCCTCGTCCGTCGTTGAGCAGCCCGAGCCGACGCCTCAGGAACGTGTATCCAAGGCTCTCTCGCAGCGCAAGCGTTTCGAGGCTTTCCCGGGTTCTACCGGTTCCGCGAACGCTGGCGTGAAGCCCGGAGCGAGCCCTGCGGGCGAGCGGGATGCCGAGAAGGCTTCCGGGCAGAAAGATCGCGATGGGCAGGGTACTTCCCACGAGGCTGGCGCTCATGATTCGCACGCTGAGGGCGAATCGTCTGCTAAGAAGAAGACGACGACCGCCGCGATCGCAAAACCCGCCATTTTTGATGATGAGACACGTTCTGCCGAGAGCTCGGTAACCTCCGGTCTGGGGCCGAAGACCTCGACTAAATCCGCCGCGCGCATCGTGTCAAAACCTGCCCAGCAGGCGGCACCCGCTGCATCGGAAGAGGGTACAGAAACCGCCGGAACCGTTGAGGAAAACGAATTTATTCCCATGCGTCCTTTCACGCCCTCGGGGTCTTCCTATCAGGAGAAACCGCAGCAGTCCTATGGGTATGACGACGGAATTGATGACGGTCAGCAGGGGTTCTCGCCCGAGGCACGCGGCTTTGTTCCCCGGTCAAAGTCGCAGGATAAGACCACACAGGCGAAGCCGGAGGCAGTGAAGAGCGAGAAGACCGACAAGGGCGTGTCAGCTCAGAAGGACGTTGAACTGTCTGTGAAGAGCACCGAGTCGGCTAAGGCTCCCGTGCGTTCGCACGATACGAAACAGCCTCACGTTGAAGCACAGACTCAAGAGCGCACGCACGTCTCAGGCGCTCAGCAGCCTGCCCAGCAATCCGAGGGTGCTAAGCCCGTAAAGTCGAGCTCCGCTGAGTCTAAGCAGACCTCTCATGTAGCGAAGGCCGAAGCGCAAAAGCCCGTGAAGGACGACGCTCACGAGAGTGCTCAGGTAAAGCCTCAGAAACCCGAATCGCCTTCGCAGCAGGCTCAAACCGCTGCGAAAACAGAATCGGCTCAGGCACAATCGGTCCGTGAAGAGCTTTCTGCCCCGAAGCCGGGTTCGGAACGGGCGGCGCAGGCGCATACCGGAAAACTCGGTGCGAAAACCGAAGTGCAGGCCGCATCCCTAGAAACCCCAGCCCAGGCTGCGAAACCCGCCGAATCCCCGATGCAGGCGGCTGCATCCGAGAAGAAACCCGAGGATAAGCCCGCCGAAACCACTGCGACCAACGCACAAACCGCCACCCAGCCCGGCACATCTTCTACCGTGAGCTACGGCATCGACACTGCCGAAAAGAGCACGGAAAATGGGGAACGTGCGGTACAGGGTACTGCGCAGAAAAAGCAGACCGAGAAAGGTCAGGGGAACGCTGGCTCGCCCGAGACTAAGGAACCGGCAAAACCTGCAACGGTTAGGTCCGCCGAAGGTACCGCCTCCACAGGTGCCGCAGCAAAAACTCAGGAGCCCGAGAAAAAGTCAGCGGCTCAGGTGGAAGAGTCATCGTCAACCGCTCAGGAACCGCAAAAATCGGGTGCTGAGACCCCAGCGGAAGCCGCCCCAGCCGCCGCACAGAATATGACGCAGGCACAATCCGAAGAGGCTAAGGCTGTAGAAGCTAAACTCGCCGAGAATGCGCCGGTCAAATCAGATTCCGTGACCTTCACAGCGGTGCTGCCCGTCGTCACCCCGGAAATGAGTTCCGTGCAGGGTGCCCGTCCTCAAGAGGACGAAGAGGCAGCCGATGCCACTGAGAAGACGAAGAGCACGGCATCCGAAAAATCTGGTAAGAACGAGGAACTTCCGTACCAGACACAGACGGAATACACCTCAGCATTCGGCACTGCAGATACCCCGAAAGAACCCCCGCGCGGGCTGCTTTCACGCGTTTTCGGAAGGCGCCGGTAACATGGATATTTCACAGCATACGTCTCGTGGTGTTGTGCGGTATAGACCGCACGCGTGCACGACGGTTCTCATAGCATCCCACCTCTAACTCGTATAAACGGAGTTCTCATTGGCTATTCATCGCAAGATTCTGCGCTGGCTTGAGACCGAGCTTTTTGAAGGCAATATTCAGCTCGGTCAAAGCCTTCCTGACGATCAGCGGATTGCCCACGCCATCGGTGTGGGGCGTTCCCGAACCCGAGATGCACTCAAAACCCTTGAAGATATGGAATTGATGCGCCTGTACTCTGGGCGCGGCAAAGAGATCATTCCTTATCTCTATGAGGAACCGGCGGCTGCGGCTGCGGGGCCTATTCGTCTGCACATGTCTACATCGCGTTACCCAACCCGCGATATGCTGCAGACCCGCATCCTGCTTGAGAGCTGGGCGGTATCTAATATTGACCCCGACAAGGTCTCATTTGATGAGGTTGATGAAGCTCTTGAGACGCTCCAAGACGATACTCTGAGTATTGGCGAGTTTCTTGACCAGCTTTTGACCTTCCACCACCGGCTGGTGCGTTTGGCGGGTAACGAACTGGTCGTGGGCTTGCTGGTTGCGATCCGTCAGTCTTCCTTCGATTCCCTGCTGTCGCTTATGGGACGTTTGCCGCTGTGGAGCAGCACGATGACGCGCATCCGGGTGGAAAACCGTGCCATTGTAGATGCTGTCAAAGATGGCGATGCCCGCACCGCGCGCGAGCTAATTGCCCACCAGCTGCAAGAGCTATACTCCGAAGCTGGCATAGAGCTGGATCAGGCGGCAAATACCCCGAACGGTATGCCTGGTGACCCCTCTGAGGATGACGAGGAGTTCCAAGAGGAGGAATACTCCGAGGAAAGCACTGATTCTTCCGAAGAGCCCGAATCTGACGCTGACGTGGAAGAACACGAGGAAGCGGAACCGGAACAGGATACCGACGAGAATATTCCCGAATCAGAATATAAGGCTGAGCAGGAGAAATCTCCGGCCGCGCAGCTTCCAAAAATTATTCGTGAAGGAAGCACCGTTTCACGCCGTCGTCAAGGGCGTGTGCGCGTGCCGACCCCGGTGGCCATGGGCTTCGAGGAAGACGAGGCAGGGGAAACCGCATCCGCCGAGAACATGGGTGATACTCCTACGGCTGACATTCCCGAGCAGCAGGAAACCGTCGAGAGCACCCACGAGTCTCCGATCGATCCCCTGGAGGAAACCGCGGTGCACGAACCCCAGCTTGAGAGCGTGCAGCCCGAATTTGAGGATGACGTCCTGCCGGTTGAAAAACCCGGCGAGTCTGCATCTGACGATGCACAGGACAAAGAGTCTGCTGAAGAGATAACGGCAGAAAAAGCTCTCGACGAGTCTGCCGACGGATCCGAAAAATCCAAGTCTTCGGAAGAGGCACAGAGCAAATCGCAGGACGACTCTGCCTCTCACGAAGACTCGACCGAAAGCACCGAGGATAAAGACGCTGAAGAGACACCCGACGAACAAGAACCCGCTCGGGAAGTCTATGTCGAGAAGGCTCCGGTGGGTAAAATTTCCGCCGAAGAGCTTGTGGCGACCGGCCTTATTCCGTGGCGCACCATGGGACAGCAGGCCGAGAGCGGAACCTCAACCCAGACCGAAGCTGAGGGGGAGGACGATGTTATTCGTGCGCCCCTGCGCCGAAACGTGCCGCCCGTGCGACCCGCGCAGTTCTCGCCGCGCAAGTCCGAAAAATCAGAGAAAGCGGAGAAGCCCGCGAGCGAGCGCATCAGCCTGATTCGCCGCGTTCGCCATTACTTCGGTCTTGACCTGCCGCATACCCAGGCGGTCAAGCTGGTTGAGGCACAGGAGGCGGCCGAACAGAAAGCCGCAGACAACGCGAAATTTGCGGCAGAACCTCCCAAGGTAGAGCCAAAGTCCGCTTCTGCTTCATCGCCTGAGGATGCCCCTGCCGCTGCCTCCGCCGAGGCCTCCAAGTCTTCGGCGGTTGAGCAAGAGCGGGAAGCCTCCACAGAACCGAAGAAACCAGCGGCGGAGCCATCACCGGCGAAGGCGGCAGAGGCTCCCAAGCCTGCTGAGGCGTCGAAACCCTCGAAGCCATCGAGTGATGCAACTTCTAAGAGCGCCGAGCCCGCGCCAAAGGCAGCACCTTCGGATAAGACAGATTCGAAGACTGCTAAGCCTGCGGAAAAGCCCGCATCCGCTCCCGCACAGAGCGTAGATTCGGCGAAGCGCGAGAAACCCGCCACAGAGACCCCTCAGACGGATTCCTCTGACTCTGTGAAGGCAGAACCTTCGGATGCGCCCGTTCAGAGGGCGGCGGCGAATGTCGAGTTGGAGGAAACTCCGGAAGAGATACGTTCTGAGTTGCAGAGTGCGATTACTCTGGACGAGCCTTCGCCCGATTCGGTGCCGACCCCGACCGCTGAGCCCGTGGCGGTTAAACGCCCCAATCGCAAGGATTCAGATTCTCAGGCTCCGGCAAAGAATGTTTCGGTTGCGGCTGCAGCCATACCCCAGCCCGTTCCAGCAGTTGCCCGCCCGGAAACGGCTAATCTGAGCGGTGTCGATTCGACTCCGGTTGCTCCTGCGGTGAACGAAACTAAGAATAAGCCTGTGGAATCTCAACCCAAGCAGAAGGCTCAGGCAGATACCGAGAAAACACCAGTAAAACCCGCCCCGTCACCTTCGGAAATTGCCCAGGCATCGGCAAAACCGGCTTCGAAGAAACCCGAGACGAAAAAGCCTGCGCCCGTAGCAGGCAGCGCCTCGAAGTCTGCATCCGCTAACAAGAAGGCTCTGACGGCGGTAGACGCTAACGGTGCTCCGAATCCTTTTGAGGGTTTCGACGTCCTGGGAGCTGTCGAGCGTGCGCATGCGGCGGAAGCGGCTGCTGCTCAGAAGAAGCAGGCAAAGAAGCAGAACCCCGCAAGCGAAGCTAAAAAACCGGCTCAGAACGGTGCTTCTAAGGGTGCCAATGCCCTCTCGAAGGGGAAGAAGAACCGCAAGAGGCGCCACTAGCGCTATCACGCCATCATCTGGGGCGGCGGGAACTCGGGATTATGTACCCGTGGTTCTCGCCGCCTCATGTATATCCGCTGCGGTGGAAAAGACATCGGGGGCGAGAGAAAGTTCGCAAAATCGAAGGTTTTCTGCCCTTCAAATGGTGAAAATAGGCTATTACCTTGTACCCTAGGAAGGTAGCGTTCTCAAAACGCCTGGGCACTGCTGTGCCTAAAATGCCTTTTAGAGCGTTTATACCGGTATAAACATACCCGGGTAGCTACCAAACCGGTTTGGTTTGGCCGGGTCTAGAAAAGTGAGGAAATCCTATGGGTTCCGTTATTAAGAAGCGCCGCAAGCGTATGTCCAAGAAGAAGCACCGTAAACTGCTTCGCAAGACTCGCCACCAGCGCCGCAATAAGAAGTAATTAAGGCTTCTGCGCCCCGCATCCAGCAGGTTCAACCGCAAGGATGCGGGGTGTTTTGCCTCTGACGCACCAGTGCATGAACCTAGATATGGCGCTCTGACCTGTATATATTCCCGACCGAGCATATGCAGGAACAAGAACACATGGTGCGAGAGAATATAACTATCAGACATATATCGCGTGCAGACGTGGGCACACAAGCCAGCGCGGCAGAACCTCAAGAAGCTGCACGGGTATACACTGGGAACTATGCCTGAACCTGTCATTGAACTTCTGACCCGTCCCGGATGCCATCTCTGCGAGGATGCGCGCCTAACCGTAAGCGAAATCTGCGCCGAATACGGCCTGGACTATACCGAGCTCGATATTACCGATAACCCGGATCTGCTCAAACGCCACAAGACCGAAATTCCGGTGCTGCGCATCGACGGTGAAGCGAAGGATTTTTGGCGTATTAACCCCAAACGCATGCGTAAGATTCTCGACAAGAAACTTGCCCGCTAACCGGACACTTCGCAATATATTTTGGGGTAGCGCCGAAAGTCTGAGAAACTGAGAGAATGACTACTCAGCCCACGGTTACGGTTCACCTGATGCGCCACGGCGAAGTTCACAACCCCGAACGTGTTGTCTACGGCCGTCTGCCGCACTACGCTCTCTCCGAGAAGGGGCAGCAGATGGTGCGCATGAGCGCCCAAGAATTTGCTCAGCGCGCGCAGGACGGTGCCAAGATTGTGCATCTGGTATGCTCACCCCTGCTGCGCACCCGCGAATCTGCCGCGCCAATCACCGAGTTGCTGGGTCTGGAGGCACATGCAGATCAGCGGGTTATCGAGGCCGATAACTATTTTGAGGGCGAGCATGTCACCAGGCAGGGCCTTCTGCGCAATCGTAAACACTGGGGCAAACTCTACAACCCCATGCGCCCATCCTGGGGGGAACCGTACCTTGACCAGGTAAAACGCATGGCATCCGCTATTCAGGATGCGGCACGCACCGCCTACGACAAAGGCGGCGAAGGCGCACAGGCGATTATTGTCTCGCATCAGCTGCCCATCTGGGTCACCCGTCTGGGGTTAGAGGGCCGCATGCTGCAGCATGACCCGCGCACACGCCAGTGTAACCTTGCTTCGATCACCTCCCTCGACTTTAAGAGCACGGATTTTGACCATGAAATGCCGCAGGTGAGCGGATACTCCGAACCCGCCTCGCCCCTATACGGCGGCGTGATTCAGCTTCCCGGAAGCTAGTCTCCTATAGTTTAAGAACGCAGGCCTTCGCACACACCGATGCCGCCACCAGCTGGCACGGAAGGAAAGCATGAACCCTATGCCAAAACCCACGACGCCAAATACCCCACTCACTCGCCGCGCGCTTCTGCATACGGGTGTGGGTATTTGCGCCACCGCCGCAGGTGCCGTGCTCCTCTCGGCGTGCTCATCCAGCGATGATTCCCTGGCGAAACAGGCAAATTCGGGTGATAACAAAGGCTATATCGCGGGCGATGGTTCCGTCACCGAATACCAGGAAGCCGAACGCGGTGACCCTGTCGCCTTCACCGGCGAACTCTTCGACGGAAAAACCGTAACCGCCGAATCCCTGCGCGGTAAACCGGTACTGCTGAACTTCTGGTACGCCGGATGCGCCCCCTGCCGCGCCGAAGCGCCCGACCTGCAGAAACTCTCCGAAGAATTCAAAGATAAAATCGCCTTTTACGGCGTGAACGTGCGCGACGAGAAAAACACGGCGGAAGCCTTCGAGCGTAGCTTCAACGTTACCTACCCTTCTTTCAAAGACGTTACGGGCAAGGTTCTTCTCTCGCTCAGCAAATACGTACCCGCGCAGGCGGTGCCCACCACCGTGATCCTGGACGAGAAGGGGCGCGTGGCATCCCGCGTGCTGGGGCAGGCTAACCCGTCCATCCTGAAAACCCTCGTCGAGACCGTGACGAAGGGTGCCTAGCGTGCCGCACACTCCCGTTCAGCCGCTCATCGCTATTGCCGGTGCAGGGGTGTTCCCCGTGGCGAGCATCAGCTCAACCGTGCTAGACGGCTCGCTGTGGCTGTCGATACCGCTTGCCGCGCTCGCGGGGTTTATTTCTTTTGCTTCCCCGTGCGTGCTGCCGCTGGTTCCGGGGTATTTAGGATATGTTGCGGGGCTGACCGGGGCGAATATACCGGCAACGGGCGCATCACAAGCTGAAGGGCATGCGGAGGAGCCCGTGGATGCGAAAACTTTCGCCCTCGTGAACCCGGCGGCGGCGCGGCGTTTAGCGTCAACGGTGCCGCAAACACAGGATGTAGTAGACAATCACAGCGCTTCTGCGCCCATAACAACAGAGAGTAAAGCTCAGGCACCGAATGAGTATGCTGTAACTCGCCGCAAAGCCACCTGGCGGTTACTCGCCGGAGTTGCCCTGTTTATCGCGGGATTCTCCGCTATTTTCGTGCTTCTCTCGGTTGTCCTTGCCCAGCTCGGCACCGCACCCTGGCTCAAGGGGCAGCCCTGGGTCACGATGATTCTGGGCGCGTTGGTTGTGCTTATGGGAATCGTATTTCTGGGCGGGCTTTCAATCTTTCAGACCGATAAACGCCTGCATCGCCGCTCGATCACCGGGCTGTGGGGTGCACCGATTCTGGGCATAACCTTCGGGTTGGGATGGGCACCCTGCATCGGGCCAACCTTCGCGGCCGTGCAGACCCTCGTATATACGGGCGGTTCCGGCACCGGCAAGGCAGTCGTTCTGACTCTCGCATACTGTCTGGGTCTGGGCGTTCCCTTTCTGCTCGTGGCATGGGGCATGGGCAGGGGAGTGAGCACCCTGGCGTGGGCGCGAAAACATCGCCTGAGCATACAGCGGGTGGGCGGTGCCGTACTCATCCTGATCGGGGTACTGCTCATGACGGGGCTGTGGACCGACCTGATGTCATGGATACAGGCGGCATTACCCGCCTACGAACTACCGATCTAAGAAAGGAGGGCTGTCATGGTTTCCGAACACAGTGACGATGAAAACACTTCAACAGAGGCAAAGGATGCAAACACCGCAAACCGCAAGACGGGCAAAACCGCAGATGCCGGGCGTGCCGTGAACGCATCCGAGAAGACCAAGAAAACCGGTAAATCAGCGCGCAAGGATGCGCCAGCCCTCGGGTTCGTGGGCATGCTTCGCTGGTGCTGGACTCAGCTGACCAAAATGAACACGGCGCTCATGCTTCTGCTTTTGCTGGCGGTAGCGGCGGTGCCTGGCTCGATTTTCCCGCAGCGTGTACAAGACCCTACCAAGGTTACCGATTACATTAAGAACCATCCCGGTTGGGGTGAATTTGCCGATAAAATTCAGCTTTTCGACGTGTTCTCTTCGGCGTGGTTCTCTGCCATCTATCTGCTGCTGTTTATTTCGCTGATCGGATGCGTAACCCCGCGAGCCATCAAACACGCGAAAGACTGGCGTAAGCCCCCGGCACGTACCCCCAGAAACCTTTCCCGTATGCCGGTGCACCGTCAGCTTGAGATTCCCGTGGCGGATGCCGGGCTGAACTTGAGCGCCAAGGGTGCGATTGAGGATGCGGCGCGCATCCTGAAAAAGAGCCACTACCGAGTTGAAATTCGGGACGAAGAGAACGAATACTACTCGGTCGGTGCCGAACGCGGGTATCTGCGCGAAATCGGCAATATTCTCTTTCACGTGGCGATGATTGGCATTCTGGTAGGGGTCGCCTTCGGGTCGCTCTATGGGTACCGCGGACAAAAAATTCTGGTTCAGGATGAAACTTTCGTCAATTCGCTGATTGGCTACGATTCGTTTACCCCCGGCACGAATTACAACCCCGACTGGCTTACCCCGTATGCGGTGACGCTCAATAATTTTCAGGTGCGCTACGACCGTCAGCAAGACAGCCACACCTACGGGCAAGACCTCGATTACAAGGCGGAGCTGACGGTGCACGACCCGCAGGGCGGCACCGAGCAGAAGACCCTCAAGGTGAACGAACCGGTCGATATTGGCGGTACCAGCATTTTCCTCTCGGGTAATGGTTATGCGCCCGTGGTGCGAGTGACGGATGGCGAAGGTAAAGTCGCCTATGAGGGCACCGTGGTGGGAATTACTACGGACGGTAAATACACCTCATCGGTGGTGCTCAAGGTTCCGGACGCCAAACCTAGCCAGCTTGGTTTTGTGGGCATGTTCCTGCCTACCGGCGACTATGCGCGCGGCACTACCGTACCCCACTCGGTAGATTCCGCTCCCGCAAACCCCATGCTGATTTTCCAGTCCTATTCGGGCGATCTGGGGCTCAACTCGGGGCAGCCGCAGAATGTGTACGTGCTCGATACCTCTAAGTTGCAAGAGTTGAACTCCATGGCACAGGGCAACGGCATTGTACTGAGCGCGCAGAATCCCGAAGCTGTGCTGCCCGATAACAAGGGAAAGATCGAGTTTTTGGGGTATAAGCGCTATGTTGGTCTGGATGTGCGCCATGACCCCGGGCAGAATATTGTTCTGTACTCCTTTGTGGTCGCGTTCGTCGGGCTTATCGTCTCGCTTTTCGTGGCGCGCCGCCGCGTATGGGTGCGTGCCCACACCGCCGATGGCGTGCTCGTGGTCGAATACGGTTTGCTGGCACGCGGGGAAGATCCGCGCCTTGCGACTGAGGCCGAACGCCTCACCGATGCTTTCGCCGCCGCTTGGGGGCTAGAATTTGATGATGATAACCATGATGAAAACGAGGGTAAGTAGCCGATGCTGAACGACTCATTAGCGCGCTCCAGCGAACTATTTATGTACATTGCGGCGCTGATTTACACCGTCGTTTTTATTGCGTTCACCTCCGATGTGGTGGCAAACTCGCGCGTGACACGGCGCCTGGAAGGGCGGTCTGAGGGTACCGCACAGAAACCCAGCGTCAAGGCGAAGATAAAGGTTGGTGCAGGCGCTGTTTCTGGCGCATCCGCGACGGCGAATACCGCTGCGGATACAGTTCGCACGGGCGGTACCGAACAGGGCACCGGCGAACGCGGCATGGGGTATAAGGGTGCTGCCGCACGGGCTCTCGAAGGCGAGGTTGCCGATTCTGCGATGCTGTACACGGGCGTTCGCCGCCCCGCCGCGCGCATCGCCGTGGTTGTGATGGTGCTTGCCGCTCTCGTGCACACCGCCGCCGTGATAATGCGCGGTATCGCAGCGCAGCGCGTGCCTTGGGGGAACATGTACGAGTTCTGCACCACGGGCGCGCTCATGGTGTCTGCGGTGTTTCTGATAACCCTCATATTCCGCGATGTGCGCTTCGTGGGCACGCTGGTGTCTGGGCTTGTGCTCATTATGCTGTGCGCCGCCACAATTGGTTTCCCCACGCCGGTGGGGCATTTGAAGCCTGCGCTGCAAAGCTATTGGCTGGTAATTCACGTATCGATTGCGGTGTTAGCATCCGGGGTGTTCACGATTACCTTCGCGATGGCTGTACTGCAGCTGGTGCAGACCAGGCGCGAGCAGCGCATCCTGAACGGGAAGTCGGGCGGATGGGCGTTTATGCGCTTGGTTCCGAGCGCTCAGGCTCTAGAGAATTTTGCGTTCCGCATGAACGCGCTGGCGTTTGTGATGTGGACGTTTACGCTTGCCGCCGGTGCGATTTGGGCGAATCATGCGTGGGGACGCTACTGGGGCTGGGACACCAAAGAGGTGTGGACCTTCGTGATCTGGGTGGTGTATGCGGCGTATCTGCATGCACGCGCCACCCGCGGCTGGGCAGGCCCCCGCTCGGCATGGCTGTCTATTATCGGCTATGCATGCATTATCTTTAATTTCACGGTTGTGAACATTTTCTTCTCGGGTTTGCATTCATATTCGGGGCTGTAATGTAGTAACAGCGGTTAACGGGATACTGCGGTAATCTTAGAACTGTAAGTTCATAAAACGTGTGGACGGGGTTGTGTAACCCCGTCCACACGTTTTATGAGAAGCAGCTTCACCCAAAGACCCAAAAAGATTACAAAGAAAGTAATTGTGCGTCATTAAAATATTTGACGAATATTCTGGGTTCTTATTGGAGGCCTTCGTATAATGGTGATACCGAACGGTGTATGGCATACGTTTGAGGACAACCAACCACTGTGAGCCGTCCTCAAGCTACCCTGAGATATCTACCCGGTCAACCGCTGGAATGCTGTCAAAGATGTCATGTGCCCGGTTTTCGTTGACTGATGATAGAGAGAAGAGGGATATAAGCCCATGCATGCAAATACCAACTCGATTAAGTTTGATTTTGAGGAAGCTGAGAAGTTTCATGCAGCTCTCCGAACCTGCAAGACAACCCTTGAAAACCAGGCACGTGACCGAAATGAAGTCACAGAATATGCAAAGTCGCAGCTTGAGGGTGGTTATGGGCGTCTCTTCTCTCGTAATGCTGACAGTCTCATTGAGATGGGAGCAGAGCTCATCGAATCCCTTCGGAACGCCGAAGATAATATGAAAAAATATATTGCTGCCGCCCACGAGGAAGTTCGTATTCGTAAAGAAGTTACTGAGTGGGAGTCTATGAAGGGATCTCTTGATAATATCAAGCGAAATGCAGAACATTACAATGGCCGAGAAGTTATGCCTGTGAAGCCGGAGCATCGCCATTTAAAACCTACAGATTCCATGCCTCCTAAGCCTGAACCACAGCCTCGTCCTCATTACGATGTTTACAATTCAACTTCTTTGAAGAGGTATAACCAAAAAGTTGACCAAGTACGGGCTAATCTAAAGGGTGAAAAAGGGCCAGAAGCTGATTCATTTGTCAGGTATAAGATTAATACAGGCGATATAAATATGAATGAGTTAGCTCAAGGAAAAGTTTCGGGAATTCCTGAACATCTTATTAAATACCACGACATGATTGAGAGTATGAATCCTCGTGTAGAGCAAGACTATAACGCGATGAAGTCCTCTTATGAAGCTTTTAGGCATGGCACCGAATGGGGAGAATTTAATGCAGAAAGCCTTATCGCCGCTGTTTATATCTGGTCACAAGATAACCTTGTGGAGGCGTATCGTGCCGCAAAGATTGGGATAGAACTCTGGAAAGCTGGTAGTCAGGGGGAGCTTAGCGAAACAAATCCCAATCTTTCGAACCCCCAGGTTTTGCATTCTGTTGAGAGCAGTATATTTGTAAACGATCAAGACCTTAAAAAACTCCCAATAACACATATACTTCCTTATGTACCTTCGGCAGGTATTTCGGGAGCTTATCCTAGCTCGGGTTATTTGAATGATCCAGTTAATATTGCAACAGGTAACTTTATTGAGTATGAGCTTGATTTAGCTTTTGATAATACTGCCGCTACTGCATTATCTCTGGAGCGTATGTATAACAGTTTTGCGGTGGTACATCCAGAGGCAATTCCTTCAGGAATTTTTGGGCTCGGGTGGTGTTCCACATTGGATACTTGGATTGACTTTACCTCAGAAAATGCTCAGTGGTATACCAAAGACGGGCGTATTCTGCACTTTAGTCGTTCGGGTGATGGGTATGACCGCACCCCGCAGGAACCCTGGTGGCTCACCAAAGTACTGCCTAGCGACGAACTGTATGAGTGGATCACGCAGGCAATGCAGCAGGCATTCGAGCAGGCGCATAACCGCGAGAAAGAACTTGCCCAAAACTCGCATGAAGAGGTAGATTTCTCGCAAAAACGTGGAGAGCTGACCTTCACATCACATTACTGGGTCATTGAAGACAACAAACATACGCGCCATATATATAACTCGGCAGGCGTTTGGGTGGGTACTGCGGTCGGGCATTTGAGCGATGCGATGGTTCCTGTGTACGCTACTGCAACGTTTGAGTTTGAGAGCGCACCTCAACGTATTGTCACAGACCTCGTGCATCCTGTGGCGCATCGGGCTATTCACATAGATTACGAGCTTGATTCCACTGGTGGATTACGCCCCGCGCAAGCATATACGTACAATACTGCGGGTATAAGTGCGGGTGCTCCCCAAACTGCCGTCGGCTACAGTTACGTGCCTGAAGGGGAGAATGCCTCAGGTCACCTCTGCGCCGTGGAGAAGATGAATGGTACCCGCACGTATACCCACACCCCGGAGCATTTGATCCATGAGGTGACCGATGTTAATGGACACGTTGAGGTCACGAATACCTACGATGACAACGGGCGTGTGATACATCAGCACACTGAATATGATGACGATATTTCTTATAGTTATACGGATGCAGGCGTAACAACTGTTGCTCAGGCTGAGACCGGACTAAGGGTTAACATTTTTTATAGCGACCCTAAAGGGCGTCTTACGGGGGTTATAGATGGGAATGGGAAACGCTACAGCATTCGGTACGGAACTGGTGATAATCGAGTCAGTATTACTGATCGTGATGGCTCTATTACCAGCCGTTCCTTCGACCAGCATGACCGGCTAGTCCGCGAACGTACCCCGGAGGGAACCGACTATACCTACAGTTGGGATGAGTATAACCGTGTCACCGGGGTTTCGGTCTGTGATGCCAGGGATGTACGGAATTTGGGTACTCCTGTAACTACTTTTTATGAATACGCAGATTCAGTTAACCCCAATCCTTCAGCCGTTATTGAGAGCAACGGTGCGAAAACCCAGTTGGTCTGGGATGAGCACGGTCGGCTTGTGGAGACCATAGACCCCACCGGGGTGTGCACCGTCATGACCTATGACATTCATGGGGATCTGAAGACCATGACGGATGGTGTGGGAAACACAACTACTCTGGTACGTGATGGTGCTGGGCGCGTAACACAGGTCATTGACCCATTAGGGCGAACTCTTCGTATTCGATACAACGCTTCCGGCATGATTTCCAGCTTCGAAGAAGCTACCGGTGCTCGCTGGAGTTTCTTATATCAAGAAGCCCGAGAGGCACCGCGGGTCCCTGCGACTTTGCGCACTGCGCAGCGTTTTGCTGGTTTAGAGGGTGAGATTGCTGATGACAAAGAGCAGGGAAATCTGCCTCATGCGGTGACAGATCCATACGGAAACGTTACTACTCTGACCTATAATCGAGCCCGGGAAATTACCTCTGTGACTGACCCGTTAGGCCGCACCACCCGGAATATTTATAACCAGTCGGGTAACCTGACCCAAGTTATTGAGGCTTCAGGGGCAACATGGACTTATGAGTATGACGGAATCCGTCAACTTATTGCCGCCATTGACCCTCTAGGCGGCGTGACTCGGTACACCTATGACCCCGTGGGGAACCGAACTTCTGAAACTGACCCCACAGGGGTGAAGGTCAAGCAGAACGTCGACCGCAAGCGTGGTCTGGAAAGGACCACGGATGCTTACGGTAATTCCTTCAAACAGATCGATGTTTTCGGTCGTGTGGTCGCCCAGAAAACGGGAGTTAAAGTAGGGTCTTCCGAAAAGCCTGATTCTGAGGAATTTATCACCTACGATCATGCCGGTAATCCTGTTGAAATTGTGGATGCGCAGGGTGGGTTAACGCGCATTATTCGGGATCTTGCAGGTCGCCCGTTACGGGTAGTTTCACCTGCTGGGCGCGTGCAAACTTATGAATATGATGCAGCAGGTCGTCTAGAGCGGTACGCGATGAGCCTTGATGAACCGGTACCAGCTGCTGAGATAACACAAGATTCTGAACCTACTCAATGGGCTGTCACGCGTCTGGTCTATGATGCCGCTTCCCAAGTTGTGGAGCGTATCCTTCCGGATGGCTCCGCAGAATATATCGATTATGATGCCGCCGGTCGTGTTATCAAGGTGACTAAGGGCGCTCGCAGTGCAAGCTATGAATACGATCAGGGCGGTCGTCTGGTGGGGCTGCGCGATAACACGTATGGCTATCGTCGTTTTTCCTACGATGCCGCTGGTCAGCTGATTCGGACCATTGATGGGCTGGGCAACCGCACCCACATGAAGTATGACGCTGCGGGTAATATTGCGCAGGTTATGGATTCTACTGGGCAGATCACTCGCTACGAATACGATGCCTTGAACCGTCTGACCCGCACCATTAACGCGGCGGGTAACGTCTTTGAGTATGGGTATGATGCGGCTGGCCGTTTAACCCGCGCTTTCGACGGTGTACATGAGCGCACCTACGAGTACGACTATAAACACGGCGGCGAGCTTCGGTATGCTTTCTGTGATGGTGTGCGTATTGCACAGTACGGCAGTGAAAATAAGGGACGTACTGTGTGGGTGCGTGATTACGCCACTGCTCAGGCTCTTGACGGTCGTGCGCCGGAGGAAGCTTATGTTGAGCACCGCTACGAGTATGATTCCGCCGGGCAGCTCGTTAAGCGTTCCCGAAGCGCTGTTATTGACCCTCACTCACCAGATTCAGAGCACAAGATGTCCAAATCTACGGACGTCGAGAATCAGGTTCAGGCGCTCAATACGTTTGTTTCTACAGGTGCATATACTCTCACATATTCCTACGATGCCGACGGTAACCGCACTGCCACAGTAACTCCATACGGTACATCGCATGCGGTGTATGACGGCGCGGGTCATGTGATTCGCCGCGAAACCTACAGTACCGGTGAAGATAAGCCTGTTGTTTCCACATATTCATATGATGTGATGGGGCAGCTTGTTCGTGCCCAGGTAGGGGATATTGTTTCTACCTGGCGGTTTGACGCTTCAGGTCGAGTCTCGGAATACGGCAAGAATCTTGTTGCTGAAGAAGCCTCCGATGTTGCAGGCGGCATCGAAGCTGAAAATCAGGGAATAAATGAGAAGACCCAAATAACCCGTGACGCCCAGGGGCGTGTAGCTGGTGTGCAGACAAACAACTCACTAGTGATGTACTCCTATGATGCCGCCGGTCAACTGATCGGTGCTCGTGAGGGCGATCTTGAATATGAATGGGTCTTTGAGAACGGCCTGATGATGAGCGAAAAACTCTACCGTGTAGATGATGCAGAGCAATACAAACGTACCGTTCTGAGTGAACGTTCCTTTGAATATAACGTCCTCAATCAACTGGTTCAGACCGAGACCTTGGAGTACGCAGCTGCTATAGCCCCAGAGTTTGTGGGGCTTCATCATGAAGTTATTAACCGCGTAACCACAACTTATACCTATGATGCGGCAGGGTACCGCGTGCGTGAGTATACCGCTTCAAACCAGGGTACTCGTACAGCTCGCGAGTACGAGTGGGGCGTTTGGGGCGGTCTTTCCTCGGTTACGACTACGTCAAATTCTGATGCCTTCCATACGGAGGCTCTGGGTGTACGCGGCGTAGCGTCCCGGGTACGTCTTGTCACGGATGCCACGGGTGAACTGGCTCAGGTTACTGGTGTAGATAGCATCTCAATGCCTGTACTGTGGGATTCACTCTCTGATACCCCACAGGTTTTGGGCGTGGGAGCTGTGAGTGCACCGGATTGCGACGGCGGGTTCTCTCAGGTAGGTGTTCCGCAAGGATTAAATCCGTGGGGTGTGCCTGATCCAGCGGGTATAGCTCATATTCCTGGGACGGGGAGCTTCGACCCGTTTAGCCAAGTATTACCTGAGGGAGTATCCTTTACAGGCGCCGGCAGCGTGCGTATCGCCGGGTTGGATGTCATGGGTGCCCGCACATTTGACGGTGTTTCGAAGCGTTTCCTGTCGACTGATCCGCTAGCGCCAGTGGCCGGTTCGCCATGGTTCGCAGACCCCTATTCTTTTGTGGGCTCTAGCCCCATGAATATGGTGGATCCATGGGGTACAACTGAGGTCTCTGTTGCGCTCGCACAAGATACAAGCTTTGAAGGCTGGTTAAGCAGGAACCGTCAAGAAGTCTCGCGTGCTCTTATCGCAGTTGGCATAGTTGTTTCCATCGTTTCCATACCTATTCCCGGTCTAAGTGTGGCGATTGTAGCCGGGACTTTGTCAGGCAGCAGTATGGCAGCCAGTATAACGTTGAACTCTGATGCTTCTTTGAAGAGCGGCGGGTATGTTGATACTGGCGATGTGGCCTTTGCAGCCACCGTGGGTGGTATTACTGGAGGTCTTACAGCGGCTGCCGGTTATGGTGCCGCTTACAGTGTTGAGAAATGGGTTGCGCCTAAGGCCGTGGAGGGTTTTTCTAAAGTGCGTAGCACCTTTTCGCCTTCTACATCGTCAGCGATTCAAACAAGTGAGCGTGCGATTGCGGCAGAGACCAGGTTTGTTCCACAGGGTTCTAACCTTGTGAACTCTTCGAGTAATGCAGCGCGTGTTGCAAATGTGGAGTCGAAAGTTACTTCGGCATCTCCAACTGCTGTGAAGTGGGAGAATGTGCCAGTGGTTGCCGCTGGCACAAAAGGCGCTTCTACAGGTGTACGTTCAGGGATCCCTACGCGGACGGTAACGGTGTCCGCCAGCCAAGGGAAAGCTGT
>ERZ772977.47-NODE-47-length-98471-cov-6.102097_pt1 | contig 98471 bp, 118 predicted proteins | sample MGYA00511131_ERZ772977 | MGnify/ENA primary metagenome ERZ772977 (study PRJEB29015, sample SAMEA2737935) | human oral metagenome | biome: human oral; feature: human-associated habitat; material: dental | place: China | collected 2151 ...
GAAGAATTAAAAATAAAAGGTGTCGGAAAAACAAATATAAGTAAATTTAATAAACTTGGGGTATTCACTTTGCATGATTTACTCTATTTTTTTCCGAGAGCCTACGAAGATAGGACAAATAGCAAAAATATTGTAAATCTCCTGCAAGATGAGTTTGCTGCAGTCAGGGGAGTTATTATAAATGTTACAACTCAGTATATAAAAGCAGGAAGGACAATGTTTAAAGCTATATTGAAGGATGATACCGGAATAATGGAATTAGTCTGGTTTAATAACAGGTATATAAAAAGCTATATAAAAATAGGTGACGAGCTTCTTGTGTATGGAAAGGTAAAAAAATCTGCAAAATTTCAAATGGTAAATCCTGAATATAAAAGACTGGATGAAAACGGTCTTGTAAAGGGGAAAAGTGGTGAGCAGATATTACCCATTTATCCTTCTACAGCTTCATTGAGGCAGGAATCAATAAGAAAAATAATAAATGATGTACTGCTTGATTATGGATACCTGCTGGAGGAAAATATTCCTGAAGAGCTTTTAAAAAAGGGAAAACTGCTTCCAAGAAAGGAAGCTATATTAAATGTACATTTTCCTGAAAGTTTTGAAAAGAAGGAGGAAGCAAAGAGAAGATTTATGCTGGAGGAAATTCTTCTTCTGGAAATGGGAATACTGCAGAACAGGTTTGAAACTGATAAGGCAAATAACAATATTTATGAAATAGAAGATAACAAAAAGCTTGTCAGTAAATTTATAGACAGTCTTGAATATGAACTTACAAAGGCACAGAAACACGTAATTGCTGAGATTTATAAGGAACTGAAGGCAGGAAAAATAGTAAACAGGCTTATACAGGGGGATGTAGGTTCAGGAAAAACAATAGTTTCATTGATTATGTTACTGTATATGGCAGAAAACAGTTATCAGGGAGTCATAATGGCACCTACGGAAATTCTTGCCACCCAGCATTACCTTGGAATTGTGGATGAATTTATGAATCTTGATGTGAGGGTGGAACTGCTGACAGGAAGTGTAAAAGGGAAAAAAAGGGAAAAACTTCTGGCAGAGATAGAAAATGGACTTGTGGACATTGTCATAGGAACACATGCCCTCATTGAAAATGATGTGATATTTAAAAATCTTGGATTAATTATAATAGATGAGCAGCACAGGTTTGGAGTCACCCAGAGGAAGCTTCTCAGGGAAAAGGGAAGCCTTGCCAACCTTATTGTAATGAGTGCAACTCCGATTCCACGTTCGCTGGCACTTACAATATATGGAGATCTGGATGTTTCAATTATTGATGAACTGCCTGCCGGAAGAATGCCTATAAAGACAAAATGGATTAAGAACGAAGCTGAAAGGCAGAAAATGTACAACTTCATTGCAAAAAAAATTAAGGAAGGCAGACAGGTATATGTTGTCTCTCCACTTATTGAAGAAAGTGAAACATTAAATGTGAAATCGGCTCAGGAAACATTTGAAGAATACAGCGGGATATTTCCTGACAGAAGAATTGGGCTAATTCATGGGAAGCAGAATTATAAGGAAAAACAGGAAGTTATGAGTAAGTTTAAAAAACATGAACTTGACATACTGGTTTCCACGACGGTAATCGAGGTGGGAGTCAATGTTCCAAATGCTTCAATAATGGTAATACGTGATGCTCAGAGATTTGGTCTTTCATCTCTTCACCAGCTACGTGGAAGAGTAGGGAGAGGTCAGTATCAGTCATACTGTTTTCTGGAGTCAGAAACTGATAATGAACTTTCTGCAAGACGTCTGGAAGTTATGGAAAAAACCACTGATGGATTTAAAATAGCAGAAGAGGATTTAAAATTGAGAAATTCAGGAGAAATAATGGGAACACGTCAAAGTGGAGTATCAGACATGGTACTGACGGATATTGTTAAAAATGTAAAGGAAATAAAGTATGTTCGTGATTATGTAATAAAATATCTTGAACAGAATAACGGAAAAGTGGAAAATGAATATCTAAGACTTGATATATATGAGAAATTTCATAAAAATAGAAAGATAGAAAATTAAAAAAATTATTTTAAAAACTGGTACTTCTAATAATCTATACTGAAAAGATTAAATAATTTTTATTTAAACGGAAAGGATTTCAATAAATGAAAAAATTAGTAAAAAGATATATTGCAGAATCGGGACTGCTTTTAATAGGAATTCTCTGGGGAATGGGATTTGTTACTGTAAAGATTGGACTGAATGCAGGAATGAACACATTTTATCTTATGTGGCTCAGATTTCTGGGGAGTTTTGTGCTACTGTCCATATTATTCAGGAAAAAAATAAAGAAAGTTTCAAAGGATGATTTAAAGGCAGGATTAATACTTGGAATTATTCAGTATTTTGGTTATGTGTTCCAGACATATGGAGCGGCACATACAACCGTAGGAAAAAATGCTTTTTTCACAGCAATTAACGTAATAATTGTACCTTATATATTTTGGATATTAAATAAGAAAAGACCTGATATATTTTCTTTTTCTGCATCAATTATTTGTCTGATTGGAGTAGGAATAATGAGCCTTGACAGTAACCTGAACTTTACCCATCTCAATAAAGGAGATGTAATGACAATAATATCGGCATTTTTCTTTGCATTGCAGGTGGCTTATACAGGATATTTTGGAAGAAAAGTTCATCCGATGAATTTAGTGCTTCTTCAGATGCTTGTAGGAGGTCTGCTGTTTGCAGGAACACAGTTTGCAACTTCAGGATTAAGGGAAGTTATACCACTCCATGGAGAAACTTTGATGGCAATTATTTATTTAGTTGTTTTTTCAACAGCAATACCAATGATGCTTCAGATATATTGCCAAAGGCTGACAACTGCTACAAAGGCTTCTATACTAATGTCTACTGAATCAATGTTTGCACCTGTGTTTGCATTCTTCATTCTAGGAGAAATGATGACATTGCGTGTTGCACTGGGAGCTATTTTTATACTATTTTCAGTAGTTGTTTCGGAAACAAAACTGGGACTTGTAAAGGAAGCAAAATTATAAACCTTTAAATAACTGGACTAAAAAAGAACATGATTAAAAAAACTTATAAATTAAGAGTTTTTACAAATCATGTTCTTTTTATTGATTTTTTCCATTCAAAATAGATTTTCTAATCCATTATCAGTAAAAGATTATCTATTTTTTCTGTAATTTTTTCCTTAAGTTCATTTTCCTCAAAATAATCAAGAAGATATGTTCCCCCTAAAATATTGAGGTATATGATAATTTCATTAAATAATTTTGTCTTTATTCTTACTCCATTTTTTTCAAAATCATAAACGGCAGATAAAAAAGCTTTTGTAACAGTAGGACTGTTACTGAAACTGCTTGAAAAAAGATACAGAAGTTTTGTTCTGAAATCTGTTTTAAAAACATTAAGCAGCTCAAATGGATTAGCATGTGTTCCATCATAAACAAGATGCCCTGTCCACCATAATCTTGCTAAAGGATGCATAATAAGGGACTTTCTTTTTCCATGTGAAAAGAAAAAAGTATTTTTTATCAAATTTTCAGTTATTTCTTTTTTATCGAAGGAATTTCTATATTTTACATAATCCCAGAAATCGCTATGTGCCATTCCAGCCCATAAATTTTCATTTGATGCCTCTACAACTGATAAATTTTTCATTGCAGAATAAAGAATTTTTACATTTTCCAAATCAGTTTTTTCAGGTTCTTCAGAAGACATATCCAGATTAAATTGAGGAACTTCCTTTTTAAATTCGAGGAAAGGTGAATTATCATCAAAAAACTTGAAAATCCAGTCGTTTGTACTTGATTTATAGTTTTCAAGATTAATTTCAACGTTTTTTCTCAATGTTTCAAGAGAAATTTCCTTTAAAAAATTCAGTATCATACTATTTCCTCCTCGCTCTGTTCAAGTTCCATCATTGCATTGAAACTTCTGCTTACAGGGAAATTTATTATTTTCTGTGCCAGGTCATAGGAAAACTCCCTTTCAAGTGTTTCCCTGTTCAGTTCAATATTCATATTTGCCAGCACTTTTTTAATTGTCTTAAACCAGCTGTATTCTTCAAAAGTTTCTAAATCAGAATTTTTTAGGTTTTCAAAGACATAAATCAATGTCGGGAAAATAACTGAGGAATGAAGCAGTGGCTGAAAAATTCCCTTTGACAATATTGAATACTGTTCGTATTCTGTTTTATAAAGTGAAATTCCAATTCTGTCATTCATCATATCAATTTCCATTCCGCTTTTATCTTCAGAATTCTTTTTCAGTATTAAAAATATTGAAGGCATCTGAACAAGATTATCCTTTTCCTTTTCAATTTCAATGTTGAAAGGCTTAGCAATTGCAAGAATGTTAGCTTTTTCGAGATTAAATGTAACATCTTTATAGTCATCATTGAAATTATTATTTGTATAGTTGTCAATCTGCGTTTTTGCTATAATGAAAAAACAGATATTTATCTTGTTGTTAAGCAGGGATTCGTGTATGGAAATATTTTCAAATCCAAGTTTTGATTTTATTATAGTTCTGTAAGAAGTAGAAGGACATTCTATGTGGAATACAAATTCCGCATACTCCTCTTCTATAAGTTTTAATAACTTTTCATCATCTGTATTTGCAGTCAGATGGAAAATTATTTCATCACCCTTTCTTCCAACTTTCAGGTTTGATGTGAAGGAAGAATTTACATAGTCATCTGAAAAGTAAGTAAGTACAGGGTAAGGATAAAGTCTATACTCTATATTCATATAATTCCACCTCCATCGAACATTCATCGGAATAATTTAAAATAAAGGTCATAACAAATTTTTCATCTTTTTTCAAATTTTCAATGTATATTTTATCCTGGTTCAGAAGAAGGGAATTGTCAATGCTGTCATCCTTGTATGCATTTCTTATTCTTGACTTAAGGTTATTCTGTTCTCCTGAAAGGCTTATACGTACACAGGCTTTTTCAATATCCCTCTGAGGAGATATTACAAGTCTGTATTTTTTCATTTTCTTATTTAGTAATATTAAACGCAGACCTGCATCTTCAACACGATTTATTTCCTGTATTTCAGTAACATTATTATCAGAATTTAATATGGAAAATTCATTTTTCAGATATTTTTCCTCTTCAGTTATATTTGCCACATTTCCAAATACTGAATCAGCAACTTCCATAACTTCGTCATTAAAGTCATCTGTAATGTTCATTCTAGGATTGTTGAAATCATCGCTGGTTTTAGGTATAGTTTTTATATTTCTCTTTTTAGGATTTTCAGTAATCTGTTCAGCGGAAACTTTTCTTGTTTCATCACTTATCTTATCAATTTTACTATTTTCAACACTTGCATCAAGAAGCAGAAGATTATCAGGCAGGAATTTTCCTATTCCTTCAACTTCCATATGTTCATCAACGTTGCTTCTGCCAAGTTCTATAATCTTGTTTATAATCAGCTGTTTCAATTCCCTTAAAACATTTTTCGCATTTTTGTCGGGATGTCTGTCAGGTTCCCAGCTGTCATGCTGAGGAGCTTCCATCTGCTTGAAATAACTGTTAAGATTATCTCCGCTTAAAATAAAGATGGCAGAGAATCTTATATTTGATGGCAATCTGTCCAGATCAAATATTTTCATTCCATTTGCCCGTGAAATGAGAACTTTTCTGTTTAAGTTGTCGTATAAAATTTTCAGTTCAAAAGGTCCTAAATCCCTGAAAGTATCCCCAAGGAAGAAACTGTTAGGATGTTCTCCGGGGTTGTCAGTAGATGTAAGTACCTGATAGTAACTCCATATAGACTGATATTTTTTGTCTTCGTTTATTTTGAAACTTTCAATTATATTTTTCAGAGTATTTTCTGAAATTGTTATATCTCCAATTTTAACAACAAGGTTTTTATTGTATATTGCCACAAGGAAGTTATCCAGTATAGCTATTACAAGTTCTTCCTGCCAGTTGTCGGCATTCAGGAAACCTGCTATGTAAAGGTCGGTTCCGGTAGTCCCGTTTCTCTTGAAGGAAGAATCAAGATTAAGTTCTTCAAATAATGGAGTATTTTTTTCTGTTTCTCCGTAGTATCCTATTCCCTGTGTAAATTTTTCAGTATTTCCTACCTTCCATTTTGGAGGACCTGACATTGAAATCTGATATCCCATTCCCTGAGTATTTTTATTATCTTCTATCGGGAAGGAAATAAGTCTGGAAACACCTTGAGAAGCAAGAATTCCATCTGTATCAAAACTTGTATAGAAGACAGTTCTTATATCAGAGCATGCAAAAGGGGCGGATTTACCGATACCGTAACTTCCACCTGTTGCATCTTGCTTATCAGAAATACCTGAAGATTTTATAAGGCTATGCCATGGATTTACTTTGTATGGTTCCTTTGAACCTGTCAGTCCTGTAGTGTTAAAATCACTAATTCTTAAAATATCTATACTTTTTTCATTCATTTTGCCACAGGCTTTTTCAAAGAAAATCTTTGATTTCTGATCTGTTTCAAAATGAAGACATGTGTTTAGGGCTTCATCTAATTTTGCATAACCCGGCAGATTTTTTGTTTTTATCTGGAATTTCGAAAATTCCACAGTTACCGGTACTGAAGCGTCAAGACGTGCGTCCAGTGAGTTCTGGCATACCTCCTTTGCCAGAGAAGAAAACAGAGTTCCTCTGTAAGTTTCAATTCCTGCTTCACTTATTCCGTGCCTTTGGGCATAGTTACTTTCAGGAAAATTCCAATTTATATTACTCATATATTATAAAAACTGAAATTTCTATAACTTTCAGTTTACACCCTCCTTTAAAATTATATATTATTATACCTTAAATTTATCATAAATAATTTACAATAGTCAATAGTTTTTAAAAAAATATTTGAAAAACTAGTCATTTTATTCAAATTATGTTAAAATACTAAATAGATTATAAAATAAAAAACATAAAACAGACAGAAATTTTAAAGAATAGTTGGAGGAAAAATCTTGGAAATTTTAAGTAGTGTGGCAAAGGAATTAAACCTAAAATTGTCACAGGTTGAAAACACCGTAAACCTCTTTGATGAAGGTGCGACAGTTCCCTTTATAGCACGTTACAGAAAAGAAGTTACGGGAAATCTGGATGAAGAGCAGATAAGGGAAGTAATTGAAAAAGTTACATACTACAGAAATCTTGAAAAAAGAAAAGAAGAAGTTATAAGACTTATAGAAGAGCAGGGAAAACTTACTGAAGAGCTGAAGGCAAGTATAACAAATGCTTCAAAGCTGCAGGAAGTGGAAGATCTGTATCTGCCTTATAAGAAAAAGAAAAAGACAAAAGCTGATATTGCAAAGGATCAGGGACTGGAACCGTTATCAATATTCGCTTTATTGCCGAAAACAACTATGGATTCCTTAAAAACTGAAGCAGAAAAATATATTACAGAAGAAGTTCCTACAGTGGAAGCTGCAATTGAAGGAGTACATCTGATTATTGCACAGAATTTATCTGAAGATATAAAAATAAGGGAATTTTTGAGGGAAAGAATTGCAAAATATGGAATACTGACTTCAAAAGTAATTGAAAAAAATAAAGGTGAAGATGAAAAAGGTGTGTATCAGGATTATTACGAGTATTCAGAGCCTATTGAAAAGGCCGCATCAAATAGAATCCTGGCACTAAACAGAGGGGAAAAGGAAAAAATTCTGAAGGTTGACATAGATATAGATGAAAAAACTGAAGAATTTATAATGAACTTCATACTGAAAACTTTTGGAAATAAAAATCTGACTGATTTTTACAGGGAAATTATAAGGGATTCCCTTGACAGACTTGCATATCCGTCAATAAAAAATGAAGTGAGAAATATATATACTGAAAAAGCCGAAGAGGAAGCAATAAATATATTTTCAGAAAATCTGGAAAAACTGCTGCTTCAGCCGCCATTATCTAAAAAAACACTTATGGGTCTTGATCCGGGATACAGGACAGGATGTAAAATGGTTGTTATAAATAAGGATGGATTCTATGAAACAAACGATGTGCTTTATCTTGTTGAGGAAATGCACAATCCGAGACAGCTTGCAGAAGCTAAAAAGAAAATATTAAACTACATTGATAAATATGGTGTGGATATAATAGCAATAGGAAATGGTACAGCATCGAGGGAAACAGAAAGCTTTGTAGCCAAAATAATAAAGGAAGCCAACAGACAGGTGTCATATCTGATAGTAAGTGAAGCAGGAGCATCAGTGTATTCAGCTTCAAAACTTGCGATAGAGGAGTTTCCTGATCTGGATGTTACTGCAAGGGGAGCAATATCAATTGCCAGAAGAATACAGGATCCTATGGCTGAGCTTGTAAAGATAGATCCGAAGTCAATAGGAGTTGGAATGTACCAGCATGATGTAAATCAGAAAAAATTAAATGAAACATTGGAACAGACGATAGAACACGTGGTAAATAATGTTGGAGTAAATATTAATACTGCGTCATGGGCACTTCTTAGCTTTGTATCAGGAATTAAGAAAAATGTGGCTAAAAATCTTGTGGATTACAGACATGAAAATGGGGACTTTAAAGACAGGAAACAGCTTAAGAAGGTAAAAGGTCTTGGAGACAAGGCGTTTGAGCAGATGGCAGGGTTCGTAGTGGTGCCTGATAGTGAAAATCCTCTTGATAATACAATAATTCACCCTGAATCCTATCATATTGCAGAAACAATACTGAAGGAAGCAGGATGTAAAGTTTCTGACCTGAAGGAAAATCTGGATGAAGTAAGACAGAAGCTGAAAACAGTTAATCTGGATAAAATTATAAAGGAAAATGACTTTGGACCTCAGACTGCAAAAGACGTATATGAAGCACTGCTGAAGGATAGAAGGGATCCAAGGGATGAATTTGAAAAGCCTTTATTAAGATCTGATATATTGAATATGGATGACCTTAAGGAAGGAATGGTTCTTGAAGGGACTGTTAGAAATGTTGCAAAATTTGGGGTTTTTGTAGATATAGGATTAAAAAATGATGCATTGATTCACATATCCCAAATATCGGATAAATTTGTATCAGATCCTACAAAAGTACTATCAGTAGGGCAAATAATAAAAGTTAAAATCCTGTCACTTGACAAGGAAAGAGGAAGAGTGGGGCTTACAAGAAAAGGCATCTAATATTTTAAGTAATTAAATTATGAATAGAGAAAGAAGGTAAAGAGAGATGAGTTTATTTTTAATTGGGCTTGTGCCTATAATTTTGTTTTTGGTTTTATTGGCAGGATTAAAAAAATCTGCAATGTTCAGTGCGTATACCAGTTTGCTGACTGCGATTGTTTTAACATTTGTTGTCCCAGCGTGGAGAATGCCGGTACAGGGAATACTTGCTTCCATACTGGAAGGATTTGCGGTAGCGTGGATGCCAATAGGATTTGTAGTTATTGCGGCGTTGTTTGCGTATGATCTGTCAGTAAAAACAGGAAAAATCGAAACAGTAAAAAAGATGCTGGGAAATATTACAACAGATAAAAGAGCACAGGCGTTAGTACTGGCATGGGGATTTGGAGGATTCATAGAAGGTATAGCAGGATATGGAACAGCAGTTGCAATTCCTGCGGCAATAATGGTGTCATTAGGATTTAATCCATTGAATGCGGCGTTGATATGCCTTATAGCAAACTCTACACCTACAGCATTTGGTACAGTGGGACTGCCTGTTACAACAATGGTTTCAAAACTGGGACTTGACAAGACAGGGAACTTTACACCTTTATTTACATCAATGTTATTACTTATATTAACATGCCTGATTCCATTTATTATTGTTCAAATGGCAAATAAGGAAATAGAAGGTGGAAAAAATCCTGCATTTGGAAAAGGAATAATTCCAGTAATTGTAGCTTCAGTATTGGGATATCTTATACAGCCTGCAATAGCATTTACAATGGGAGCAGAGCTGACAACAATATTATCAAGCTTACTTGCAATGATATTAATGATAGTATCTATAAAAATGTTTGTTAAAAATGATGAGGGATTTGAAAAGGCTCATGTTACAGGACAGGAAGCTATTCTTGCGTGGCTGCCTTATATCCTGATGATAGTACTTATAGTGGGAACAAGTCCGGTTGTGGAACATATACACTCAATGCTGGAACCTACTACTACTAAATTTAACTTTGCTTTAGGAAATCAGGAAGCATGGTTTAATGACGGAGGAGACCCAAGCGTAACATTTAAATGGTTATTAGCTCCTGCAGCGCCATTATTTTTAGCAACAGTAATTGCAGGATTTATACAAAGAGCTAAAATAAAGGACATGGGGGAAGTGCTATGGCATACAACAGTTCACAAAATCCCTTCATTAACAGTAATTATGGGAATAGTTGCATTATCAGTAGTTATGAAACATAGTGGAATGATACAAAGTATAGCTGACGGATTTGTAAGCCTTACAGGAAAAGGATTTCCACTGATTTCACCATTCCTTGGAACAATAGGAACATTTGTTACAGGAAGTGACCTGTCATCAAACTTGCTGTTTGGAGATCTTCAATACAGTGTTGCTGAAGGACTGAAACCAGGAAGTGACATGCTGAAATCATTGTTTATAGCTGCAAATACAGCAGGAGCAACAGGAGGAAAAATGATATCACCTCAAAATATTGCAATAGCGGCTTCTACTGTTGGACTTGTAGGACAGGAAGGGGATATGCTGAAATTTACTATTAAATACTCAATAGTTTATGCAATAATTTTAGGTATACTTGTATTCATCGGAAGCGGAATGATAGCTTAATTATAAAAAAATGGTAAAATGGAGTATGAGGGCGGCGATGAGCCCTCATATAAACAACAAAAAATTTGGAGGAGAAATGTCAGAAGAACAGAATGTTGAAAAGGTAGATTATGCGGGAACGTTAAATTTACCGAAAACAAGCTTTAAAATGAAAGCAAATCTGGCTCAAAAGGAGCCAATTACTCTAAGGGACTGGAATAAGGCAAATATTTATGAAAAATCCCTGAAGGAAGATAAAGGGTATTTCATATTGCATGATGGACCACCATATGCAAATGGTAATATTCATATAGGGCATGCCTTAAATAAAGTTCTGAAGGATATAATTTTAAAATATAAAAGATTGAGAGGCTATAATGCTCCGTATATTCCTGGATGGGATACACATGGACTGCCGATAGAATGGAAAATCATGGAGGAACTTGGAGAAAAGGCTAAAAGCATGACTCCACTTCAAATAAGACAGGAATGTAAGAAATATGCACTTAAATGGGTAGAAAAACAGAAAGCAGAATTTATAAGACTGGGAGTTCTAGGAAACTGGGATGATCCTTATGTTACATTAAGACCTGAATATGAAGCGGAACAGCTGAAAGTATTTAAGGAAATATATGAAAATGGATATGTATATAAAGGGTTAAAACCTGTATACTGGTCACCAACTACAGAAACTGCACTTGCTGAAGCGGAAATTGAATATAAGGATGTTGAATCACATTCAATTTATGTAAAATTTGAAGCGGAGCAGGATTTACTTGATAAACTTGGAGTAGATGAAGCAAGTATCCTAATATGGACAACTACTCCATGGACATTGCCGGCAAACTTGGGAGTGTTCCTGCATCCTGAATTTGATTATGGACTTTATAAAACAGAAAAAGGAAATTTAATTTTAGCAAAAAGTCTTGCTGAAACAGTGTTTGCAACACTTGGATTATCTTATGAACTATTGAAGGAATTTAAAGGAACAGAATTGGAAAAAACTCATTACAGACATCCATTCTTAGACAGAGATGGATTAGTAATGCTTGGAGACTATGTAACTGCAGATGCCGGAACAGGAGCAGTCCACTCTGCACCTGGACATGGGGTGGATGACTATAACTATGCATTAAAATATAACATAGGAATATTATCTCCTGTTGATGACAGGGGACACATGACAAAAGAAGCAGGTAAATACGAAGGTATGTTCTATGCAAAGGCAAGTAATGCAATAGTGGAAGACCTTACTGAAAGTGGCCATCTGCTTCACCACAGTAAATTTACCCACTCATATCCTCACGACTGGAGAAGTAAAAAGCCTGTAATTTTCAGGGCAACTGAACAGTGGTTTATAAGTGTTGATGAAAGCGATATCAGACAGAATGCGCTGGATACATTAAAGGATGTTGAATTTGTTCCTGAATGGGGGAAAAACAGAATCAATGCAATGCTTGAAACAAGACCTGACTGGACTATTTCAAGACAGAGAGTATGGGGAGTACCGATACCTATATTCTATAACAGGGAAACAAATGAAGTTATATATGAGCCTGAAATAATGGATAAAGTTATTGAGTTAGTAAAAAAAGAAGGAACTGACATATGGTGGAAATATGAAGCTGAAGAAATCATAGGGGAAGAACTGCTTGAAAAATATAATCTGAAAGATACTCCATTAAGAAAAGAAAGAAGTATAATGGACGTATGGTTTGATTCAGGAGTTTCACACAGAGGAGTTCTTGTGCCAAGGGAATTGCCAAGACCTGCAGATCTTTACCTTGAAGGAAGTGACCAGCATAGAGGATGGTTCCAGTCATCACTGCTGACTTCGATAGCAAGTACAAAGGATGCACCATACAGAAGAATACTTACTCATGGATTTGTAATGGATGGGCAAGGTAGAAAAATGTCAAAATCATTGGGAAATACTATACTTCCTAAAGATATTACTGAAAAGTATGGAGCTGACATTTTGAGACTTTGGGTATCTTCAGTAGATTACAGGGAAGATGTAAGAATTTCTGAAAATATACTTCAGCAAATGTCTGATGCATATAGAAGAATAAGAAATACTGCAAGATTCCTTATGGGAAATTTAAGCGATTTCAATTATTCAGAAGACAAAGTTGAATATAATGAAATGTTTGAAATTGATAAATGGGCTATGCATAAGCTTGAAGAATTAAAGGAAAAGACTACAAAATATTATGATAAATATGAATTTTACAGTTTATTCCAGGAAATAACATATTTCTGTTCAATTGAAATGTCTTCTTTCTATCTGGATATAGTAAAAGACAGACTTTACTGTGAAAATAAGAAATCTCTTGAAAGAAGAAGTGCGCAAACTGTACTGACAGAAGTGTTAAGAGTTCTTGTAAGGGTAATTTCTCCTGTGCTGTCATTTACGGCAGAAGAAATCTGGGAAAGAATACCTGAAAGTATAAAAGAGGAAGAAAGTGTTCATTTAACTTCATGGATTGAAGTAAATCCTGAATATAAAAATGAAGAACTTGCTAAAAAATGGGAAAAGATATATCATTTAAGAAAAGAAGTTAATAAAAAGCTTGAAGCTGAAAGACAGGCCGGAATGATAGGGCACTCACTTGATGCAAAAGTTCTTCTTAATATATCAAATGATGAATATGCATTCCTGAAGGAATATACAGAAGCTGAAGTTTCTGATCTGTTTATTGTTTCACAAGTTAAGTTTGTAAATGACAGATTAAATGAAAGTGAAATAGATGGAATTACCATCGCTGTAGAAAAAGCATCTGGAGAAAAATGTGAAAGATGTTGGAAATATGATGAGGAAGTTGGCCATGACCACGAACATACAGATGTATGTCCGAGATGTGCCAAAGTTCTTAATTCTTTGGAAAAATAGCAATTAAAAAGAGGGTGTCTCAAAATAGTAAAGATATAAATATAATTCAAAAATATAGTTTTCAGATTATTTTTTAAGTTTTTTGAGACAGCCTTAGCAAATAAATTTATTTTTTCAAAATAGGAAAAAGGAAGGAAATATGCTTTATATAATAATTATTACAGTCCTTACTCTGATTGATCAATTCACAAAATCTGAGATGCTGTCTGTGGCAGATGGAAGTATTGGATATTCGATACCGGTTATACCAGGATTTTTTCACTTTACCTATGTGGAAAACCATGGAGGAATTTTTGGACTGTTTCAGGGGAAAATAGGGGTATTTACAGTTGTCAGCTTACTTTTATTAGGGTATATAGTGTTTACAGAGTATAAAAACTTTAAAAACTATACAAAATGGACAAAAATAGGAGTTTCCATAATAGCCGCAGGAGCCATGGGAAATATGATTGATAGAATATTCAGAGGGTTTGTCGTGGATATGATAGACTTTAACGGATTATGGCATTTTGTATTTAATGTTGCAGATATGTATGTGCATATAGGTATTTATATTATTGTAATCGACTATCTGGTAAGAAAACATATGGAAAAGAATAGAAAATAGTCCATGTGGATGTCTCAAAATAGTAAAAATATAATAAATAAAACTTTTAAATAATTCAAAATACAGTTTTTACAATAATTTTTAAGTTTTCTTTTTGAAACACCCTCATACTGATTTTAACTGATATATATTTAAAATATTTAAATAAAAAAATAAGGAAAGGATGGAGACAAATGACTTTTCAGGAAATAATACTTACGTTGCAGAAATTCTGGGGAGAAAAAGGTTGTGTAATCGGGAATCCTTATGATGTGGAAACAGGAGCAGGAACATTTAACCCTGACACATTTTTAATGTCCTTAGGGCCTGAACCTTGGAAGGTTGCATATGTTGAACCGTCAAGAAGACCAAAAGACGGAAGATATGGAGAAAATCCAAACAGAGTTTACCAGCATCACCAGTTTCAGGTAATCATGAAACCGTCACCTGAAAATATTCAGGAGCTTTATCTTGAAAGCATGGTAGCTTTAGGAATAGATCCGAAGAAGCATGATATAAGATTTGTTGAAGATAACTGGGAAAGTCCTACGCTTGGAGCATGGGGGCTAGGATGGGAAGTATGGCTTGACGGAATGGAAATTACGCAGTTTACTTATTTTCAACAGGTAGGTGGACTTGAAGTGGAAATAACTCCGGCTGAATTGACTTACGGACTAGAAAGAATAGCTCTTTATCTTCAGGACAAGGAAAATGTGTATGACCTTGAATGGACAAAGGGAGTAAAATACGGAGAAAGACGTTTCCAGTATGAATATGAAATGTCCAAATACAGTTTTGAAGTGGCTGATGTACCTATGAATTTCCAGCTGTTTGACATGTATGAAAAGGAAGCATTGAACTGCCTTGAACATAAGCTTGTATTGCCGGCATATGATTATGTTCTGAAATGTTCCCATACATTTAACAATCTTGATGCAAGGGGAGCCATCAGTACAACTGAAAGAATGTCGTATATTCTTAGAGTCAGAGATTTAGCAAAAAGATGTGCAGAACAATTTGTAGAAGTTAGAAAAGGATTGGGATATCCTTTACTGAAAAAGTAAAAAGGAAAGAGAGGAGATTATATGGATTTTCTTTTTGAAATAGGACTGGAAGAGCTTCCTTCCAGATATGTAGATGAAACTGAAGCAAATTTGAAAAAGATAATGACAGAAAAATTGACAGACGAAAGAATTTCATTCTCTGATATCGAATCCTTCAGTACACCGAGAAGGGTTGCTGTTATTGTGAAGGATATTGCTGAAAAACAGCAGGATCTGGATAAAAAAAGTGTAGGACCGTCAATAGAAATTGCTTACAAGGACGGAAAACTTACAAAAGCAGGAGAAGGATTTATAAAATCCCAGAATGCGTCTGAAAGCGATGTTAAAATTGTAGAAAATGAAAAGGGAAAATATATTTCAATTGAAACATTTATTGCGGGAAAGGCAACTGAAGAGGTACTGCCGGAAATTCTGGACAGTGTTGTAAGAAAAATAGAATTTGAAAAATCTATGAAATGGAGCGACAGGACATTCAGATTTGCAAGACCTATAAAATGGTTTGTGACACTTTTAGGTGACAAGGTATTGCCTTTTGAATTTGAAGGGATAACAGGAAGCAATAAAACAAGAGGTATGAGATATTTTGCATCTCAGGATGCTGAAATACCTGCTCCGTCACAATATGAAGAAGTACTGGAGAAGAACTGTGTCATAGCTAAAAAAGATAAAAGAAAAGAAGCAATTCTTAAAAGTATAAAAGAAAACTGCGAAAACGACGGAGACGTTGCAGTAGTAAACAACTATCTTCTGGAAGAGGTTATAAACCTTGTGGAATATCCTTATGCAATAAAAGGGGAATACAACAAGGATTATTTACTGCTGCCTGAAGATATTACAACTATTACAATGGAAACACACCAGAGATATTTCCCTGTGAGGGATAAAAATGGAAAACTGACAAACAAGTTTATCCTTATAAGAAATGCTCCTGAATATTCTGAAACTGTAAAGAAGGGTAATGAAAAAGTTATAGAGCCAAGACTTGCAGATGCAAAATTCTTCTTTGATGAGGATTTAAAAGGTAAATTTTCAGATAATGTGGAGAAATTGAAGGAAGTTACATTCCAGAAGGATATGGGAAGTATCTATGATAAGGTGGAAAGAAGTAAAAAAATAGCGGAATATCTTGTAAACGAACTTAATCTTCAGGATAAAAAGGAAAATATACTGAGAACAGTTGAGCTTGCAAAAGCAGATTTAGTATCAAATGTAATAGCAGAAAAGGAATTTACAAAACTTCAGGGATTCATGGGTTCTATCTATGCTGAAAAACAGGGAGAAAACAAGGATGTTGCGGCAGGTATTTTTGAACATTATTTGCCAAGATATCAGGGAGATATATTGCCTGCCACAATAGAAGGGGCAATTGCAGGAATAGCTGATAAAATAGATACGGTTACAGGATGCTTTTCTGTTGGGTTAAAGCCTACAAGTTCGAAAGATCCGTATGCATTGAGACGTGCAATACAGGGAATAGTGTATGTCACATTAAATTCTAAGCTTGACTTTAATTATAAAAAGCTGATTGAAAAAGCATATGAAATTTTCTCAGCAGATAAAAAAGTTCTTTCAGAAAATGTAGTTCAGGATATTACGGAATTCTTTAAACAGAGGGTTGTAAACGTTCTTTCTGAAAAATATAGTAAGGATCTGATTTCATATGAAATTGATCTTGAAGACAGTGTTGTAAAACTGGATGAAAGACTGGCAGTCCTTTCTGAACTGTCAAATACAGAGCATTTTAAAACACTGATAAATCTTCTGAAACGTGTAAAAAATATAGTTAAGGAAGAAAAAGACAACGATACGTTGCTTGATGAGTCGTTATTTGAAAAAGAAGAGGAAAGAAACCTTTACAAATTCAGTAATGAGCTTGAAGCACTTGAAAATCAGGAATTTTCAGTTTATATAAAGACATTGCTTGAAAAATCTGATATAATAAATGAATACTTTGATAATGTAATCATTAATACAGAAAACAGTAAAATAAAAAATAATAGGATTGCACTGATGAAAAAAATAGAAAATTCTATCGAAAAAATAATGATTATATAAGGAAAGATTGAAAAAATTAAAAATAAAGAATAGTTAAAAACCTTAATTTTAAAGGGATTGAGAAAACAGTAGAATAAAAAAATTAAAAAACAAAAAAAGAGTTGATTTTTTTAGTAACTTATAGTATAATCTTAGAAGAAAGTTAGGGAAACTATGAAATTAAATGATTTGAAATATCAAGGAGGAAATTAAATGAAAAAGTTAGTTATTTTAGGGACAGCTTTATTAGCATTAAACGCTATAGCGTCTGAAGGACAATTGAAATTCGGATACGATTTCAGTAGAGAAGTAAAAACTGGTGAAGGATTTAACGCTAAATTGAAAAAAGGACCAGTTCTTGGTGGAGAATACATCTTCGATAACCAAGGAGAATTTGAATGGGGAGTTGGAGCTGAATACAAATTATCTTCAAATTCAGGAAAATTAAAAGATAAATTCAACGACAAATTATTCAGAAGTGCACCTGTGTATGCATTAGGAAAATTCAACCTAGTAACTACACAATCAGGAAATGATGCTTTATACGTATTAGGAAGAGCAGGATATAACTTCGCTAATGAAGCTAGAGAATTAGCTTCTGATTTGGATATATCTGGTGGATTATATGGAGCAGTTGGATTAGGTACTGAATTTGGACCAGTTTCATTAGAAGCTTTATATGAAAAAGCAGGATTCTCAGTAAAAGAAAGATCAACTGGAGCAAGAGAAAGAGATTCATTAGATACATTTGGAGTAAGACTTGGATATAGATTCGGTCAATTAAAAAATGACAGAGGACCAAAAATAGTTAAAGAAGTAGTTACTGTTGAAAAACCAGTAGAAGTTATAAAAACTCAACCAGCTCCTGTAAAAACAATTGGTGCTAAAACTGTTGAATTACCATTCAGCTGTTCAGCAAGCGAAAAGAAATGTGTAATCAGAGGATTTAAAGTTGACGGAAGAGTACCTAACGAAGCTGAAGCTAGAGATTTAGGAACTATCGCAAACGTAATCAACCAATTCGCTGAAGGTGGATCAATCGATTTCGTTGGACATACAGATTCTACAGGATCAGATGCTTACAACCAAAAATTATCAGTATCAAGAGCACAAAACGTTGCTAGATTATTGAAAGAATATGGATTGAAAAACACAGTTTCTTACGGAACTATCACAGGAAGAGGAGAATCTCAACCAGTTGATACTAACAACACAGTTAAAGGAAGATACAATAACAGAAGAGTTGAATTATTCTTCCAAAATGTAGATTTCGAAAACGTAAGATTTGTTGATGGAAACTAATTTTAAATAATATAGAATTGCCTTGAAGTTTTACTTCAGGGCTTTTTTTTGTTTTATTTATTCAATTTTTTCAAAAAATGTGGTAAAATAAATAACAGATAGGGAAACTACTAATATAGAAAGGAGTGCACGGTTAAGTAACATACATCGTGTGAAAAAAATATGAACATAGTATTATTTGGAGCTCCAGGAGCAGGAAAAGGAACTCAGGCGAAAGAACTTATAAAAAAATATGAAATACCTCAAATTTCTACAGGAGATATTTTAAGAGCGGCAATAGCAAATAAAACTCCGTTAGGATTAGAAGCAAAAAAACTTATGGATGAAGGTAAACTTGTATCTGATGAAATAGTAAATGGACTTGTAGAAGCAAGACTTCAGGAAGATGACTGCAAGAAAGGATTTATTCTTGACGGATTTCCTAGAACTGTTGCTCAGGCTGAGGAATTAGATAAAATATTGGAAAAATCCAACAGGGAAATTGAAAAGGTAATTGCCCTTGATGTAAGTGATGATGAAATAATAGAAAGAATTACAGGAAGAAGAGTATCTAAAAAGACAGGAAAAATATATCATATAAAATATAATCCGCCTGTTGATGAAAATCCGGAAGACCTTGAACAGAGAGCTGACGACAATGAAGAAACAGTGAAAAAAAGACTGGCAGTTTACAATGAACAGACAGCTCCAGTTTTAGATTTCTATAAAAAACAGAACAAGGTTTATTCTGTGGATGGAGCAAAAAAACTGGATGAAATAACAAGGGATATAATCGAAATATTGGAGAAATAGTAAAATAAAGTGATTATATTTATCAGAATCTGAAATAAAGTTTCTGATAAAATTTTAAAGAAAAAGCCCATTTTTAACAGGAATTATTTTTAAATAACTAAAAATGGCAGAAAGAGTAAGTACAATGATAATTTATAAAACAATGGATGAAATAAAAAAGATAAAAAAAGCAAATGAAATTATAGCGAGACTGTTTGAAGATGTACTGCCTCAGTATATTAAGCCGGGAATAAGTACACATGAACTGGATCAGATAGCAGAAGACTACATGAGATCTCAGGGGGCAATTCCAGGGACAAAAGGATATGACATAGGAAGACCTTATCCTCCGTATCCGGCAGCTACATGTATTTCTGTAAATGAAGTTGTAGTACATGGAATTCCAAGTAAAAAGCAGATCCTGAAAGAGGGAGACATACTGACAGTTGATACAGTTACGGTGCTTGACGGATATTTTGGAGATGCTGCGATAACTTATGCTGTAGGAGAAATAGACGAAGAAGCAAAAAAACTTATGGAAGTTACTAAAAAGGCCAGAGATATAGGAATTGAAGCGGCACGTGCCGGAAATAGAATAGGTGACATAGGTCATACTATTCAGGAGTATGTGGAAAGTTTTGGATTTTCTCTTGTAAGAGATTTTGCAGGACATGGGGTTGGAAAAGAAATGCATGAAGACCCAATAATTCCAAACTATGGAAAAGCTGGAACTGGTGCAAAAATTGAAGATGGAATGGTAATTACTGTTGAGCCTATGGTAAATGTAGGGACTTACAAGGTAAAAATACTTCAGGATATGTGGACAGCTGTCACAAAAGACGGTAAAAGATCTGCCCAGTATGAACACAGTCTTGCAATTGTAGATGGAAAACCTTTAATATTAAGTGTGAAGGACTAGAAAATATTAGTATAAAATAGCCGTTTACAGAAAGTTTAATATATTGGAGGTTGAAATTGGGTATTATTGCTGGATTGTTAATATTGCTTGTAGCGGTGGAACATATCTATATTCTGATTATAGAAATGTTCTTCAGCGAAAGTAAAGTTGCCCAGAGAAGTTTTGGGCTTGAAAAAGAGTTTCTTAAAGATGAAAGAGTAAAAATAATGATGGCTAACCAAGGGCTATATAATGGATTTCTGGCGATGGGATTGATATGGAGCATATTTGAAACAGGTGCGTTTCAGGTTCAGCTTGCCATATTTTTTCTGTCATGTGTTGTATGTGCGGCAATATATGGTGCTGTAACAGTTTCATACAGAATTCTTCTTATGCAGGGAGTTCCTGCTATTCTGGCTTTGTTGGCTATATTTGCTATATAAAATAAAGGAGAAGTTATACTATGGAAACAGTTTTGGTAACAGGAGGAGCAGGATATATCGGCTCTCATACAGTACTGGATTTAATAAAAAAAGGTTTTGATGTTATTATTGCTGATGATTTCAGTAATTCAAGTAAAAAAGTTATAAGTATTTTGGAAAGACTGGCAGACAGAAAAATAAAATATTATGAACTGGATATACGTAACAAGGAAGGTTTAAGGGAAGTTTTCAAGGAAAATAAAATTGATGCTGTCATTAACTTTGCCGGATATAAGGCGGTAGGTGAATCAGTTGAAAAGCCTCTTATGTATTATGATAACAACTTAATAGGAATGATAGTTCTTCTTGAAGTTATGCAGGAATTTTCAGTAAAAAAACTTGTGTTCAGCTCTTCAGCTACGGTTTACGGTATTCCAAAGGCAATGCCATTAGTGGAAGACAATGACATGGGAGCTACAAATCCTTATGGAAGAACAAAGCTTATGATAGAGCATATTCTTGTGGATCTGGCTGCATCAGATGATTCATGGGAAATAATAGCATTAAGATACTTCAATCCTCTAGGTGCACATGAAAGTGGAGATATAGGGGAAGACCCTAATGGAATTCCTAACAACCTTGCACCTTACATCACTCAGGTGGCAGTAGGAAAACTTGAAAAATTAAGCGTATTCGGAGATGACTATGATACCCCTGACGGAACATGTATAAGGGACTTTATCCATATAAATGACCTGGCGGCAGGACACTCAGCTTCGATTAAATATCTTGTTTCAGGAAAAGGTAAAGGATTTGAAGCAATTAATCTTGGAAGCGGAAAAGGATACAGTGTCCTTGAAATAGTTGCAAATTTTGAAAAGGCAGTAGGAAAGAAAATACCTTATGTCATAGCAGGACGTCGTGCAGGAGATATTCCTGTGTCTTACGCACGTATAGATAAGGCTAAAAATCTGTTAGGTTGGGAACCTACATATACAATAGAGCAGATGTGTGCAGATTCATGGAACTGGCAGAAGAAAAATCCTAATGGATATAAGGATTAGTACATAAATATTTTTAAAATTAATAAAATGAAGAAATGGAACTGTAAAAAATGGGGAGATAAAAATAAGTCTGTAAAGGTGATTTTAGTGTATTTTCTTGTTTGTTCAGTTCCATTTTTGCAATATTTAGAAAATATTATGAGGGAAAAGAGGAGAGAGACATGCTGTATTTTGCAAATGATTACACAGAAGGAGCCTGCAAGGAGATACTGGATGCATTTTTAAGGACAAATGATGAAAAGCTTCCTGGATATGGAACTGACAAGTATACTTTAAGTGCGAAGGAGAAAATAAAGAAGGCGTGTAAAAATGATAATGCAGATGTATACCTTTTAACAGGAGGAACCCAGACAAATGCAGTTGTAATAGATGCCCTGCTGGAATCCTATGAAGGAGCTGTTGCAGCTGAAACAGGCCATATAAACGTACATGAATCAGGAGCGATAGAATTCACAGGACATAAGGTAATGCCGATACCTCAGCATGAAGGGAAAATAAATGCTGTAGAATTAAGAAAGTTCATTGAGACATTTTACAATGATCAGAACCATCAGCATATGGTCTATCCTGGAATGGTTTATATTTCCCACCCTACAGAATATGGAACTCTTTACATAAAAGAAGAATTAACGAAGATTAGTGAAGTCTGCAGGGACTATAAAATACCGCTGTTTGTGGACGGAGCTAGACTTGGATATGGTCTGATGGCTAAAAATACTGATGTTACACTGGAAGTTTTGTGTGAACTGTGTGATGTATTTTACATTGGTGGAACAAAAATAGGAGCATTATCCGGAGAAGCGATTGTTTTTACGCATAACAATACGCCGAAAAATTTTGTTACATTTATAAAACAGCATGGAGCATTGCTTGCAAAGGGTAGACTTCTGGGAGTGCAGTTTGACACGCTGTTTACAGATGATCTGTACTTCAGGATAAGTAAACATGCCATAGAAATGTCGGAAATATTAAAAAGGGAACTGGCTGAAAAAGGATACAGATTCTACTTTGAATCACCTACAAATCAGCAGTTTGTAATAGTTGAAAATAGTAAAATGGAAGAGCTTTCAAAACGTGTTGTATTCAGCTTCTGGGAAAAATATGATGAAAACCATACAGTTATAAGATTTGCCACAAGCTGGGCAACTAAAAAGGAAGATGTGATAAAACTTATGGAATTGTTATAAAAAAAGCTTTTCTGTAATCATAATACTGATTTGGGAAATATAAAATTTAATTAATATAATGAAAGAAATCTAAAAATGGAGGAAAAGAATGGAGTATAAACTGATTGCTACTGATATGGATGGAACATTATTAAATGATGAACATTTCACTTCAGCAGGAAATATTGAAGCAATAAAGGAAATTCAGAAAAAAGGGGTGAAGTTTGTTCTGGCAAGCGGAAGACCAAGTTTTGCAATGTTTGAATATGCTAAAGAACTGGAAATGGATAAACTTGGAGGATATGTATTGGCATTTAACGGTGGTCAGCTTATAGATATGATTGACGGGAAAATGATTTTTCATGAAGGACTTGACTGGGAAGATATAAGAAAAATATACGAACTTTCATGTGAAATTGAAATTCCGATGGTTTTATATGGAGATGATACTGTTTATGCAAGCAAGGATACTGAAAATACAAGATTTGAAGCAAAACTGTGCGGAATGAAGTTTACAGAGTTTGAAAGTCTTGAGGAACTTAAAGGCTACGGAATTGACAAAACTACAAAATCCATGCTTATAAGCGATCCTGAAACAGTAAAAAAAGCGGAAGAACATATGAAATCAAAATATGGAAATGACTATTTTATAGCAATATCCAAGCCTATCTTTCTTGAGATTGCAAATAAGAATATAAATAAGGGTAAAACATTAAGAAAGCTCGGAGAGATACTTGGTATAGGAACAGAAGAAATGATTGCTGTGGGAGACAGCTACAATGACATTCCTCTTCTTGAGGTGGTAGGTATGCCGGTTGCAGTTGCCAATGCAAATGATGAAATAAAGGCAATGTCAAAGTTTGAAAGTACTTCAAATAATGATGATGCGTTAAAGACAGTTATTGAAAAGTTTTTTTAGTAACAAATAAAGATAGACAAAACAGAAAAAAAATCGTATAATATTACGATTACACTAATCAATTAGAGTAATTCAAAAAAATTGTTCAGAATGTGAAAAAAAACTGGACATTTTTTTGGAGTTTTGATATAATTGAAAGGATCCGAGGTGAGTTTTATGGCAAAACAAGATGTACTTGAGTTAGAGGGTGAAATTTTAGAAGCTCTACCAAATGCAATGTTCCAGATAAGATTAGAAAATGGACATGAAGTATTGGGACATATCTCAGGTAAAATGAGGATGAACTATATTAAGATTTTGCCTGGAGACAAGGTAACGGTTGAAGTTTCGCCGTATGATCTGTCAAGAGGAAGAATCGTGTATAGGAAAAAATAACATTTTTATTGGAAGGAGGGTTTTTAATGAAAGTGAAAGCTTCAGTAAAGCCTATCTGTGACAAATGTAAGATCATCAAACGTCACGGAAAAGTAAGAGTAATATGCGAAAACCCTAAACATAAGCAAATACAAGGATAAGAAAGACAAATAAGCAATCTGAAAAAATTTTTATTTAAATTATATATAATTCGAGAGAGATATGATATGAAATAAAAATTGTAAAGATATGTTTGGCTGTAGGGCTTATTCCTTATATTTTTTATGTAAGGGCATATTGAAGAAGGTTAAAAATATCAAAAACAGAGGAGGAAAAAAATTTGGCTAGAATAGCGGGAGTAGACATTCCAAGAAATAAAAGAGTTGAAATTTCATTAACTTATATCTTTGGAATAGGTAGAAGCACTTCAAACGAGATTTTAGAAAAAGCAGGTGTTGACAAGGACATCAAAGTAAAAGATTTAACTGAAGAACAAGTAGGGAAAATCAGAACAATAGTTGAAGAGTACAAAATCGAAGGGGAACTTAGAAAAGAAATCAGACTTAATATCAAGAGATTATTGGATATTAAGAGTTACAGAGGATTAAGACACAGAAACGGACTACCTGTAAGAGGACAAAAAACTAAGACAAACGCAAGAACTAGAAAAGGTCCAGTTAAAATGGCAATAGCTAAGAAAAAATAATTAAGTTAAGGAGGAAACCATAAGTGGCTAAAAGACCAGCAGTTTCAAAAAAGAAAAAATTAAAAAATATTCCTAATGGGATAGCATATATACATTCTACTTTTAATAATACTGTTGTAACTATAACAGATTCTGAAGGAAAAGTAGTAATCTGGAAATCAGGAGGAACTTCAGGGTTCAAAGGAACAAAAAAAGGAACTCCATTCGCAGCTCAAATAGCAGCAGAACAAGCAGCGCAAGTTGCAATCGAAAATGGAATGAAGCAGATAGAGATTAAAATAAAAGGACCGGGATCAGGAAGGGAAGCTTCTATAAGATCAATTCAGGCTACAGGTCTGGAAGTAACAAGAATAGTTGATATAACTCCGGTACCTCACAATGGTGCGAGACCACCTAAAAAGAGAAGACCGTAAATTTATTAAATAAGGAGGAAATAGATAAATGGCAAGAGATAGACAGCCGGTGTTAAAAAAATGTAGAAATCTTGGTTTAGATCCAAGCGTTCTAGGTGTAAATAAAAAGTCAAACAGAAATATAAGACCAAATGCAAATAGAAAATTAACAGAATACGGAACACAAATGAGAGAAAAACAGAAAGCTAGATTTGTGTACGGAGTAATGGAAAAACAATTCTATAAATTATATGAAGAAGCAACAAGAAAAGAAGGAGTAACAGGGGAATTATTACTTCAATACTTGGAAAGAAGATTAGATAATGTTGTATACAGATTAGGATTTGGAGCAACAAGAAGACAGGCAAGACAAATTGTCAGCCATGGTCACGTATTAATAAATGGAAAAAGAGTTAATATAGCTTCTTACAGAGTAAAACAGGGAGATGTAATTTCTGTTAAAGAAGATTCTAAAGAAATTTCAATCATCAAAGAATCAGTAGGACAGAAATCAGTTCCAGGATGGTTGTCATTAGAAGAATCTACATTAACAGCTAAAGTACTTGAAAATCCTGGAAGAGATGCAGTTGATTTCGATGTAAATGAATCAATGATTATCGAGTTCTACTCTAGATAATAATATTATAATCCAAGGAGATGATTTAGCTTGTTAAATATAGAAAAAATAGCTAAAAATATAAAGTTAACTGAAGAAAAAGAAGGAAGACATTCCGCTAAATATATACTGGAACCTCTTTACAGAGGGTACGGAAATACTATAGGAAATGCTTTAAGAAGAATATTATTATCATCAATACCTGGATCTGCAATAAAAGGACTTAGAATAGATGGAGTATTAAACGAATTTTCTACAATACCTGGAGTAAAGGAAGCTGTTACTGACATTATATTAAATGTTAAGGAAATAGTTGTCGAACTTGATGAACCAGGAGAAAAGAAAATGTTCTTATCTGTTAAAGGTCCTAAAGTTATTACAGCGGCTGATATAAAAGTTGAGGCCGGTATAAAGATTATAAATCCTGAGCAAGTTATTGCAACTGTAACAACTGATAAGGAAATAAATATGGAATTTTTAGTTGATTCAGGAGAAGGGTTTGTAGTTTCAGATGAAATAGATACTGAAGGTTGGCCTATAGGATATTTAGCAGTAGATGCAATATATACGCCGATTAAAAAGGTAAATTATAGAGTAGAGGATACTATGGTTGGTAGGGTTACAAACTATGACAAATTAGTTCTGGAAATTGCTACTGATGGAAGTATTGAAATACAGGATGCACTTTCTTATGCTGTAGAACTACTGAAAATACATGTTAATCCATTTACTAATATTGGAAATAACATGAGTAAATTCAGAGGCAGCGAAGATGAAGCGGCAGCAACAAATACTGAAACTGAAAATAATATAGAAGACATGAAGATAGAAGAACTTGACTTCACTGTAAGATCTTACAACTGTCTGAAAAAAGCAGGAGTAAACACTATATCTGATCTTACTTCAATGTCATATATTGAATTATTAAAGATTAAAAACTTAGGTAGAAAATCTTTAAATGAAATAATAGATAAAATGAAAGAACTTGGCTACGATTTAAGTGAAGAAGCCGGTAATTAATAAAATAGTATCAAGGAGGGAAGAAGTAGATGAATCATAATAAATCATATAGAAAATTAGGTAGAAGAAGTGATCATAGATTAGCGATGATGAAAAATATGACTATTTCTTTAGTAAATGCCGAAAGAATCGAAACGACAGTTACAAGAGCGAAAGAATTAAGAAAATTTGTTGAAAAAGTGATAACATTAGGAAAAAAATACAATAATTTCAATCTTGAAAATAATGATGAAAGAGCAAAAGCTATTCACTTGAGAAGACAGGCATTCGCATTTTTAAGAAATGAAGAAGCTGTTGCTAAAGTTTTCAAGGAAATTGCACCTAAATACATGGATAGAAATGGTGGATATACAAGAATTATTAAAACTGATGTAAGAAGAGGAGACTCTGCTGAATTAGCAATAATAGAATTAGTGTAGTTTAAATAAAAATTTTTTTTGAAAAGTCGATATTTTTTAGGGGTATCGGCTTTTTATTGTAAAAATATCAAATATATCGGAAAGGAATATACAGATTTTATACTGTATAATTAAATAAAAGATGAAGAAAAAAGAATTATTAATGATTGGATTAATGGTATTTTCTGTATTTTTTGGAGCTGGAAATCTTATTTTTCCTCCAATTATTGGAAAACAGGCAGGAACAAATGTAGTCACTACAATGCTATTTTTTAGTATAACAGCTATTATATTTCCCATTCTTGGAGTAGTAGCAGTTGCAAAATCTAATGGACTTAGAAACCTTGCTAATAGAGTAGATCCTATATTTTCAATTATATTCACTATTGCGGCATATTTGGCTATAGGGCCTGCACTTGCAATGCCTAGGGCAGGTACTTTGCCTTTTGAAATTGCAATATCACCATATATACCGGCAAATGTTCCAAAAGGCCTTATACTGTTTATTTATACGACAGTATTTTTCGGAGTAGTATACTGGCTAAGCTTAAGTCCTAACAAACTCCTGGAAAGAATAAGCAAAATTACATCACCTATATTTCTTGTGCTAATATTTATGCTTTTTGTAGGTACTTTCTTAAAGCCAATGGGAGGATATATGCCACCTGAACCTCTATATGCAAAGAATATGGGATTACAGGGTTTCCTAGATGGTTATCTTACTTTAGATGCACTGGCAGGACTAAATTATGGTCTGGTTGTAGTATATGTTATTAAACAGAAGAATGTACTGGAAGAATCTAAAATAGCAAAGATTGTAATTTCAACAGGAATATTTGCAGGAATTTTACTTTTTGTTGTGTATATGATGCTTGCACATGTAGGGGCATCAAGCATTTCAAAGTTTCCAAATACAAGTAATGGGGCAGAAATATTGGCAGATGTAATGAAATACCTATATGGAAATTTTGGAGCGGTACTTCTGGCATGTATGTTTACAGTTGCATGTCTTAATATAGGAGTTGGTCTGACAACTTCATTAAGTCAGTATTTTCATTCTATGGTAAGAAGAGTACCTTATAAAGTTTGGGCTACAATATGGGTTATATGGAGTTATATGCTGGCAAATCTTGGACTGAACAAGATAATGGAATATAGTGTTCCAGTGCTTCTGGCTATTTATCCGGCTTCGTTAGTTCTTATTGTGCTTGCACTGCTAGACAAGTATATAAAGGGAAGTTCGACTGTGTATAGATTTGCGATATATCCTACTGTTGTAATAAGTATTATACACACACTTGATAAAATAAATATAGAAATACCTCTGGCATCTTCACTGGTAAAAAAATTACCTTTGCAAAGTGCGGATTTGGGATGGCTTTCTGCAGCTGGAATTTGTTTTGTAATAGGATTTATCATATCTAAAGTGACAGAAAAAAATACTGTTAATGAAGCGGTTAATTAAAAATAAAAGTTAATAAATTTTGAAAATTGGAATTTTATGTAAAATTTTTGATATGATTTAATGTAAATAGTAAAGGGACTGTTTTTTAACAGTCCCTTTTTAAGGAGTTGTTTGTAAATTAAGAATATTACCATGCAGAATTTATTACTACTTCTTCTCCATATCCACCATTAAGTTTTTGAGGGTTAGTAGAGTTGTACGCTCTTTGTACACGGATTCCTCTGATTCCTAACTCTCTTGCGGCAAGAATATCATCATCACTGTCTCCATAGTGGATAGATACATTATGTTTTTTAATGTAGTATGATTTATCATATTTGTATCCTCCTGTAGGAGTGTCAGCAGTATATTCTACGTAAACTTCTTTAGGCAGTTCAAAGTATCTCTGTAATGTTTTAGAAAGTTTAGTAGAAGTATAGTTCTTATCTTTTGAGTGTTTAGTTCTTCCAGTTATAAAGAATACATTATCTCCTCTTTCAAGGTGCATTTTTATAAGATCTTTTGCAGATTGTTTAGGAATTGAATGTTCATCTCCATTTTCAGCAACATAATCCCAGAACTTCTGATTGTAAAGATAACTTATTGGTCCTCTTTTATCTCCAGGAATTTGGTAGTAGTGCTGTCCATAGATGAAATATCCACTTGAATGAAGTAATGTGTCATCAATATCAAAACTTACGTTGATAGGCCCTTTTCCTTCAAGACTTTTCTTAATATCTTCCACAGATACAAAATGTACTGCTTTCTGAACTTTATCAGTTGAGTAGAACCCTTCGTGAGTATAAGGAACTTTTGGTCCTGCAGCAAATGCAGAAGTAGCTGACAAAACTGCCAGAGCTAATAATAATTTTTTCATTATATCCTCCTAAAAATTAAGTTACATTATATTATACCCTATTTTAAAATTTTAACATTAAAATAGAATTATTATTTTATTGATTTTTATTGTAAAAATATGGAATATGGGGTATAATTTAGGTAAGTAAGAAATAGAAATTATTTTTATGTATATTAATTTTGATTGGTAAAGTAATAAATCCATAGATTTTTATAGAAGGTAAAATTCTTTCAGATTTTAAAAGTGAATCTGAAAGAAATGGAAATGTAGAGGAATACAGGACAGTAGTAATAGGTAACTCGACAAAGGAAAATGTAAAGAATATAGGTGTCTATGGAGATTATAATAAGGCTGATGATATAACTGAAAATGATTTAAGAAAAGAACATGGATTACCATTAAGAATGAGATATGTTGCTGATGAATAAAAATTATTAGTAGGAAAATCAATATGAAAAAGCTATTTTTATTTGTGATTATTGTGTTGTTAAATATAGTATGTTTTGGAGAAAATGAAAAATTGAAGGATTTAGAATTGTATAAATTTCGTTCAGGTGGAGTAGTAGGAGAAGGATACGGGGGAATAGATTATATATTGAATGCTAAAAATAGCAGGGAAATGCTTATGTATTTTAAAGTATACTCTTTAGCCTTTCCAATGTATGAAGGAAGAAACTAATGAAAGTAAAATTTTTTTATAAATTAGTTAAAACAGGGAAATTGTGGCATCCACTATGTGAAGTTATAGATGATGAAAAATATGATGATAATTACTCGTGTTATTTAACTGAAGCTGTATGGCAAATGAGATATATCTCAGATGTAGATTATGAACTGGATGAAATAGAAAGAGTGGAGAATGGGGAAATAGAGTGCTTTGAAACAGGAACAGAGATATTTTTCACTTCCGTATATAAAGACAGGGTAGAATTTGAATCGGACGGCTTCTACGACTGGCCAGACTGGAGCTGTACTTTGGATGAGTACAAAAGAGTATTGTTAGGGAAAAAGACATTTTTAATGCTACCTAAAGAAATAGAAAGTTATTTGGAAATAAAGATAAATGACATTGAGAAATAAATGTGGAGTTAAATTCTAAAAAGATTTCTATTATTTAAACTAGACAGTAATTGAAGTATTCCTGCTGTTTTGTCTATCCTGTGGAAATAAATAGTCAAAAGATGTATCGAGTAATTCGTCAGGAGAAGTGAAAAAAGTTAAAAAAAACAATTAATTAAGAATGTTAAGGATTATCATAACCAGAATGGGGTGAAAAACAATGATAACACTGGATTTTTACATTCAACAAATAATAGTTATTTTTCTTGTTTTAAATTTAAAAAATTATTGTTATTTTAAATTTTGTGATATTATTCTTCTAAGCATAGATGCTATTATGGATTTAATATATACAATAGTTATTTATATCGTATATGGATTTGGAATGACTATTCTAACTTTTTATAACAGGATAGGCATAGAAACAATATTCTATACTGTCATTTTTGTGTTTGGTATAGTAAAAATATTTCAAATAGTATTTATTTTAAAAAATAAGAAAATTAATAAAAAAATGATAAAAATAACTTGGATTATTGAGATAATAATATTTATTATCTGGCTTATTCTTAATCGGTAGTAATTCAAGGGAAAGAAAGTAGCAAAGTGCAAATAACTGAAAAACACATCTGCCTCAAGATATATACCTTATCAGATGTGTTTTTATTTTCCACAATTTATATTTTTAAGTTTATTTTAAATATTTTCAGCTAACTATTCTGAATCCTTTGCTAAAATTTTGTTATCGTTTATAAGCTGTTCAGCAACCCATTCAGCAACTTTTCCTGTAATTTCAACACAGTGACGTTTTCTTTCAGGACTTTTAAAGTCATCACCTCTCCATTTTCTTGTCATTACACGGCAGCAGCATGATCCATATTCTTTCATAGTGTAGTCATGAAGACCTTTTGACATTTCAAACATTTTTTCCTGCATTGCTTCTCCCTGAGTTCTTCCGTAAACAATTCCTAATGCCATTTGTCCTCCGGATACAGATCCGCAAAGACATCCTGCTTTTCCCATTCCTATAGGGAATCCACTTGCCATTTTAACAACTTCAGGTTGATATGGCTGTCCAAGATAGTTGTTTATAACTGTAACAACTGCTTCACTACAGAAAAAAGTTCCGTTATCGTAAAGTTCTTCAGCATCCTCTTTAATTTTTGCAATAAGTTCTTCTTTTGTGTATTGTGTTGTATCAATTTTATCCATTGTTCTCTCCTCCAACATGATATAATTAAAAAATAATTTTTTCTTTTTATAATATAGCATATAAAATAAAATTATGGAAGAAGGAAAAACGAATACAGTATTCAAAATTTGAATATACACAACAAATGTTATTGAAAAATGTGATAAGTATTGTGGAAAAGTATTGTTTAAAAGGTTTTACAGGATATTAAGCAATAAATTTACAGATTTATAAAAAAACTCGATAAAAGTTGTAAAATGGCGATAAATATGATACCATAGAATGTACAATTGGGAATTGGAAATGTTATGAAAATGTTGGAGGAAAAAATTTGAAGAATCTTGTGATACAGTTTCTAATAATGGTATCTGTGGGAACATTAATTGGATGGTTTACAAACTATTTAGCCATAAAGCTGTTATTTAGACCTTATAAGGAAGTGAACCTGCTGTTTTTCAAAATACAGGGACTTATACCAAAAAGAAGGGATGAAATAGCTGAAAATATATCGGAAGTTGTTGAAAAGGAGCTTATATCCCTTGATGATATAGCCGAAAAGTTTCAGAACAGTGAATTTAGTGAAGAAATGATTGATGAACTGCTTGATAAAATAATCGGGGAAAAACTGCAGAGAAGCATTTTAGAGAAAAATCCGCTGCTGAAAATGTTAATTAACGATTCGATGATAGAAAAAATAAAGAAGTACTTTAAAAACGCAATACTTGAAAATAAAGAAGAAATAATCTCGGAAATAATTAAAATTGCAAAAGATAAAATAGACTTCAAGGAAATAATGCTTTCAAAAATGCAGAATTTTTCACTTGAGGAAACAGAAGAGATAATATTGAGAATTTCTAAAAATGAATTAAAGCATATAGAAATAATAGGCGGAATATTAGGTGGAGTTATTGCAGTGTTCCAGTTTTTTATAATGCTGTTTGTAAGACAAATATAAAAGCGGTAGGTAGATATGATGGATGATGAAAGAATATTGGCACCAAAGGAACTTAGTGAAGACAATATTCAGAAGTCTTTACGTCCAAAAACTTTTAATGAGTATATAGGACAGGAAGATTTAAAGGAAAAAATGAATATTTTTATAAAAGCTGCAAAAATGAGAAATGAGGCAATGGACCACATACTTCTTTATGGACCGCCAGGGCTTGGGAAAACAACACTTGCAGGAGTTATTGCAACAGAAATGGGAGTGAATCTTAAAGTCACTACCGGACCTGTTCTGGAAAAGGCGGGAGATTTAGCGGCGATTTTGACGTCTCTTGAAGAAAATGATATTCTATTTATAGATGAAATTCATAGGCTTAATACGTCGGTGGAGGAAATACTTTATCCTGCTATGGAAGACGGGGAACTGGATATTCTTATTGGAAAAGGGCCGGCTGCAAGAAGTATAAGAATAGAACTTCCTAAGTTTACCCTAATTGGAGCTACAACAAGGGCAGGACAGCTGAGTACACCCTTGAGGGACAGATTTGGGGTAACTCACCGTATGGAATACTACAAGCTGGAAGAACTGAAGGAAATTATAAGAAGAGGAACAAGTATACTTAATGTAAAATACGATGAAGACGGAATAGAGGAAATTGCAAGAAGAAGCAGGGGAACCCCCAGAATAGCCAACAGGCTTTTAAAAAGAGCAAGGGATTATGCCCTTGTTACAGGAAATGGAGTTCTTGATAAGGAAAGCGTAAATGGAATACTGAAACTGCTTGGAGTGGATGAAAATGGACTTGATGAGCTTGACAGGAATATACTGAAGTCAATTATAACTGTGTATAATGGCGGACCTGTGGGAATAGAGACATTGTCACTGCTTCTGGGTGAAGACAAGAGAACGATAGAAGAAGTTTATGAACCTTATCTTGTAAAAATAGGCTTCATTAAAAGAACTCAGAGGGGAAGAATTGTTACAGAACATGGATACAGACATCTTGGGCTTGAAAAGGCGTTGTCAAGTAAGGAAGATGTTGAAAATGACTATGAAAATAAATTATTTTAAAGACCTTTTCCTAATTGGAAATAGGCTATATTCAAAGTATAATAAATGTTGAGGTGTATTTAATTGTTGACAGTCATAGCAGATAAGAAGAATATTAATGGAAATGAAATTCTGATAAATGACAGGGGAGACTGTAACCACATACAGAATGTATATCGTTTAAATGTGGGGGATAGCTTAAGGGTTATTGATGGTGAATATGAATATACCACTGAAATTACCAGCATGGGCAAAAAAGAAATAAAACTAAAAATAATAGAGAAAAAAACTGATAATTATTCGCTGAATATTAATATAGATGTTGCACTCGGAATATTGAAAAATGACAAGATGAATTTGGCAATTCAGAAACTTACAGAAATTGGAATAAATAAAATAATACCTTTAAAAACTGAGAGGGTTGTTGTAAAGATTAATGAAAAAAAAGAAAAATGGGAAACAGTGGTAAGAGAATCCCTTAAGCAGTGTAAAGGTGTAAAGTTTACAGAAATTGATGAAGTGACAGGGCTACAAAGCATAAACTATGAATTATATGATAAAATCATATATGCTTACGAGAATAGCTGTGAATCGGAAATTTTATTTAATTTAATTGACAATAAGGATAAAAATATTTTATATATTGTTGGGCCTGAAGGAGGCATAACTGAAGAGGAGGTTATGTTTCTGAAAAGTAAGGGCGGAATTGAAATAAGTCTTGGAAAGAGAATATTGAGGGCAGAAACGGCGGCAATTGTCATAGGAGGTATACTGGCAAATGTCTATAAGTAACAAAGATATGGAAAGAGTAACAGAAGATAAAAAGCAGAAGGAAAAAACGGTGGCATTTTACACGTTGGGATGTAAAGTGAACCAGTATGAAACAGAAATTATAAAGAAGGATTTCCTTGATAATAACTACAAGGAAGTGGATTTTGAAGAAAAGGCGGATGTATATGTTGTAAATACGTGTACAGTTACAAATGTTGCTGACAGAAAAAACAGGAAGATGCTGCGTCGTGCCAAAAATACAAATCCTGATTCGGTTGTAGTGGCAACAGGCTGCTATGCACAGACAAATCTTGATGATCTGAAGGAAATGAAGGAAATAGACTTTATTATAGGAAATTCAAAAAAGGAAAATGTGTTCAGCATAGTTGACAAGAATGTTTCGCATTACCAGGTGGACAACATATTCGATGAGAAGGAATACAGCTCTAAAAAATACACAGTGCTGAGGGAAAAGGCAAGGGCATTTGTAAAGATACAGGATGGATGTACAAAGTTCTGTTCCTACTGCAAAATCCCTTATGCAAGGGGACTGAGCAGGTCAAGGGATGTTGAAAGTGTTCTTGAAGAAATAACTTATCTTGGGAAACAGGGCTACAAGGAAGTTGTCCTTACAGGGATAAACCTCAGCGAATATGGACTTGACCTTGAACCAAAAACTGATTTTGATACTGTACTTGAAAAGATACTTGAAATAGATAATATTGAAAGAGTGAGGGTGAGTTCGGCTTATCCGGATACAATAACGGATAAATTTTTGCATATGCTTAAAAATAATCCGAAGCTGATGCCCCATCTGCATGTGTCGATTCAGACAATGGATGATAAAATACTACATCTTATGAGAAGGGAATATGAAGCAAAGTTTGTAGTGGATATACTTCAGAAGGTTCAGAAGGAAGTTCCTGAAATTTCCCTGACAGCTGATGTTATAGTTGGATTTCCTCAGGAAGAGGAGGAAAATTTCAGTAATACTATGAAAAATCTTGAACTGATAGGATTTTCAGATTTACACGTATTTCCTTATTCTGACAGGGAAAAAACCACAGCTGCAAAGCTTGATGGGAAAGTTGAATCGCAGGTAAAAAAAATGCGTGTGAAAATGGTGGAAGAGCTGAATAAAAGAAAATATGCAGAATTTAGGGAAAATATGGTTGGAAGCAGCCAGAAAATTTACATAGAAGAAATTACAGAGGATATAGCTTATGGATATACTGAAAATTATATAAAGGTATTCATGAAACTGAAAAATGAAAACGAAAATAATCTCGATGTTAAGGTATCAGATATGGTTGATGTAATTATAACAGATTTTGACGGTACTTTGCTTGAGGGGAAAATAATAAAAAAATATTAAATTGAAAAAAATTAAATGAAAAGGAAGTGTAGAATGAACGTAAAAAATGATTTGGAACTGGAAAAGGAAGTTGCTTCAATAGTTAATATTATTGAAGATAAAAAAGGACAGGATGTCAAAGTGTATGACATGAGAGGAAGATCGCCATTTTTTGATTATTCCATATTATGTACAGGAAGTTCTTCAAGAAATATTGAAGCGATAGCGTCAGATATAAAGAAAAGTCTGACAAATATTAGAAATGTGGAAGGACTTGAAGAATGTAACTGGGTTCTGATAGATGGCGGAGACATTATTGTAAGTGTATTTAGTAAGGATGCAAGGGAATACTACCAGCTGGATGCATTTTATTCAGGAGTTAACGGAAACCAGACAGAAGAAGAGATAGATTAATAAAACATACAGAAGTGCATATTTGAAGGAGTAGAATATATGAGAGAACTGGATAAGGAGGGAAGAAGTCCTAGATATGTTGCTTTTTTCTCTCTAATAACGATTGTTTTTTTTATCTTCATAGGAAGATTGTTTTCAATACAGATACTGGATGCCTCAAAGTATGAAGAGAGAGCACTCCAGAACAGGGTTAGGACAAATATCATAAAAGCTACAAGAGGGGAAATATACGACAGGAATGGAAAACTTCTGGCGAAAAATATTACAGGATATATGCTGATTCATTACACTACAAAGCAGATAGATGCTACAGATACGAAAATTCTGAGGGAAATACAGAATTTGAATATGGATCAGATAAAGGAAAGATTGTCAACTGAGAAAAAATCAAGACAGGAAAAGCTTCTGGAAACAATAATAGATGTAAAGAAAATAAGTGAGCTGACAGGATTTACAACAGATTATATTATTACAAGATTTTTTAAACAGCCACGTGTAGGAACTGATAAATCTATAATTGTTATAGAAGATTTGGATAAAAATATAGCCTTGAAGGCAATAGAGAAAATTGACAGTGATAGGATAGACATTGTAGAGTATAATAAAAGACTTTATCCTGAAGATGATATTGCCTCACATGTAATAGGAAACGTAAAGCCTATTGACGAGAAGGAATATGAAAAACTGAAGGATGAAGGATATCAGAATACAGATCTTATAGGGAAAAAAGGTGTTGAAAAATACTACGACAAGGAAATGAAAGGTCAGGATGGGGTAGAAAATGTCGAAGTTGATGCAAAAGGTAATACAATAAGACGTCTTGAAAATACTGACAGTATCGCCGGAAAGAGTTTATATCTTTCAATAGACCTTGAACTTCAGAAATTTATGACAAAAGCTTTTGAAGGGAAAAGCGGAGCTTTTATTGCAATGGAAGCAAAAACAGGAAAAATCATCACTTTTGTGAGTTATCCTGAAATAAGCTTGAATCTGCTGAGTTCAAGAATTCCTGATGAACAGTGGAATGCACTGGTAAATTCAAAATCAAAACCACTTGTAAATAAAGGAATTGCAGGATTATATCCTCCAGGATCGACTTTTAAGGCGGTAACAGGAGCGGCTATCCTTGAATCGGGAATTTCTCCTTATGAAACAGTAGTGTCAACAGGACAGTACAAATACAAGGGACTGATATTCAGGGATTCCAGTAAATCAGGAAGTGGAGTTACGAATTTTAATAAATCAATAGAGCATTCGGTAAATACATATTACTATGTGTTTTCACAGAAGGCAGGACTGGATAATATCTTAAAATATGCAAAGGAATTTGGAATAGGTGAAAAAACAGGAATAGATATTCCTGGAGAATTACCTGGAACATTACCTACACCTGAATGGAAAAAGAAAAGATTTAAAAATTCAAAGAATCCTGGTGACAGGACATGGCTTCCAGGAGATCTTATAAATATGTCCATCGGTCAGGGATATGTGCTTACAACACCTTTACAGATTGCATCTGTCTACCAGATTATAGCTAATAACGGTGTAATGATGAAACCTACAGTTGTGGATAAGTTTATGCTGTATGACGGTAAAATGGAAATCAATAAACCACAGGTAGTAAGAAAAGTAAATATAAGTGAAAAGACTCTTAAATTGATGCAGAATGCATTGAGATTGCCTGTTGCGGGAGCAGGGGGAACTGCCAAAATTTTAAGATTTAATGATTTTCCTGTATCAGCAAAAACAGGTACAGCACAGAATACAGGATTTAAGGACCACCACTCATGGATTGCGGGATATTTTCCATCAAATAATCCTGAAATTGTTTTTGTGTCAATTGTAGAAGGTGGAGGTTATGGAGGAACGGCATCAGGAAATATGGCAAGAATCTTTATTGAAAAATACAGGGAACTTGACAGGGCAAGAAAAAATGCCGTAGCGGCTGAAGAAGCAAAAAAACAGCAGCAGAATAACCAAAATAACCAGAATTCACAGAATAATCAGAATGGACAAAATAACGTAGCTGTTCAAAATAATGGTCAGAAAAAAAGAAGAGGAAATAAAAGATAAATAAAGAAAAGGAGGTAATTAGATGTCGGAAAAAGTCGGGAAAAAAGGAAATGAAAAAGCGGATTATCCTTTTAAAAGAAATTTTTCTAAAAATGCTAATATAACCAGAATAAAATCTAATGTTCAGAATGCTTCATTTTACAGTGATGATGAATATTTGAATGAAACGGCAGGTTCGAAATTTATACCTGAAAAAATAGATTCTGCAAATGTCAAAAATGAAAATAGAAAAAAAGAGGAGAAAGTATATGTTATTCCTCTTGGTGGAATTGAAGAAATTGGAAAGAATATGACTGCATTTCAGTATAAAGATGAAATTATAATTGTAGATGCCGGACTTACCTTTCCTGAAGATGAGCATTTGGGAATAGATGTTATAATCCCTGATTTTTCATATCTGGAAAGTAACAGGGACAAAATAAAGGCATTACTTTTAACACATGGTCACGAAGATCATATAGGGGCAATACCTTATTTATATCAGAAATTGGGATCAGAAGATATTCCAATGTATGGAGGAAGGCTGACACTGGAGCTTGCAAAGGCAAAATTTGAGAAGAGGGATGCAAAACTCCCTAAAGAAAAAATTATAAAGGGAAGAAGCATACTTAAAATTTCAAAATATTTCACAGTGGAATTTATAAGTGTTACCCACAGTATAGCTGATTGTTATGCAATATGTATAAAAACTCCTGCAGCAACAATTCTTCATACGGGAGACTTTAAGGTGGATCTTACACCTGTCGATGGTGAAGGATTTGATTTTGGAAGACTTGCACAGCTTGGAGAAGAAGGGGTAGACCTTTTACTTTCAGACAGTACGAATGCACAGATACCAGGATTTACACCTTCAGAAAGAACAGTTGGGGAAAGTCTGAAAGATGAATTTTCTAAAGCTCAGGGAAGAATAATACTGGCTGCATTTGCCTCACATGTGCATAGATTGCAGCAGATAATTTATATAGCTGAAAAATACGGAAGAAAAATAGCTATAGATGGAAGAAGTATGGTTAAAATATTTGAAATATGTTCAAATCTTGGATATTTAAAAATTCCAAAAGGAATAATGGTGGAAATAGATAAAGTGGAAACATTACCGGCAAACCAAGTGCTAATATTGTGTACAGGAACGCAGGGGGAACCTCTGGCCGCACTGTCTAGAATAGCGAATGGAAGTCATAAGTATATTTCATTGAGGGAAGGGGATACAGTAGTAATTTCGGCAACTCCTATTCCCGGAAATGAAAAGGCTGCCTATAAGAATATAAATCAGCTTATGAAAAGACATGCAAATGTTGTTTTTGAAAAGGTTGTTGGAATACACGTTTCAGGCCATGGCTGCCAGGAAGAACAGAAACTGATGCTGAATCTTATAAAGCCTAAATTTTTCATGCCAGTGCATGGGGAATATGTAATGCTTAAAAAACATAAGGAACTGGCAGAAGCTGTAGGAATTCCTTCAGAAAATATAATACTGGCTGAAAATGGTATGAAGCTGGAACTTACAAAGTCAAACTTCAAATCTGTAGGAAAAGTTCCAAGCGGAGTGACACTGATAGACGGATTTGGAATAGGAGATATTGGAAATGCAGTATTAAAGGACAGACAGAACCTTGCTGATGATGGCATCGTAATAATTTCAATTTCACAGTATAAGACAGGTAAGTTTAGTAAACAGATAGAGCTTGTAACTAGGGGATTTGTGTATAATAAAGATGCAGAAAGCCTGCTGACAGAAACAAAAGAGCTTATAAGACTTGAACTGGAAAATATGGAAACACAGGATGTAAAGGAAATTGGAAAAATAAAACAGAGATTAAAATTGAAAGTAGGAGAATTCCTGAATAAGAAAACTGACAGGGAACCAATAATTCTACCTATAATAATGGAGGTTTAAAATGAATCTTTCGAGTAAAGAAAGAGCTTTCCTGAAAAAATTGGCACATGATCTTGAGCCTGTTGTGAGAATAGGAAAGGGCGGTATAGATGACGATGTTATTGAAAGTATCGCAAATGTGGTGAAAAAAAGGGAACTGATAAAAGTGAAAATATTGCAGAATTCCTCAGTGGAACTGGAAAGGGAACTAGGAAATGAAATAGCTGCAAAAACAGATTCAGTGTATGTGGACAGTATTGGAAAAGTACTGATATTCTTTAAGGCTGATAATAAAAAAGGAAAAATAACAAAGGAATTTAATGACTTTAAAAGGAAAGGGAAGAAAGTAGAAAATGAGTAGTGGGATATTGTTTGGGAACAGGCTGCTGGATGTAGCTGCAATTTCCTGTTTTGCCGCACAGTTTTATAAAGTATTTTCACCTCTTCTGAAAAAGGAAAAAATACAGTGGATAAGGCTGTTTCAGACTGGCGGAATGCCAAGTTCCCATGCTTCAACGGTTGTTTCTCTTGCTACAGGAGTGTACATTCTTAAGGGAGCAGCTTCAATAGAATTTGCAATTTCAATGGTGTTCATGGGAATAGTTCTGTATGATGCCACTGGTATAAGAAGACAGGCTGGAAAACATGCGAAAGCTTTAAATACGCTTGTGGATAATATAGAAAAAAGAGAAGGTATAGAAATAATAAGTGAAGAGTTTAAGGAATTTCTTGGACACACGCCTTTCGAAGTTGTTATAGGAAGCATTCTTGGAATAGTTTTAGGATTTTTATTTAAAGGGTACATTTTAGGATAAAGTGTGCCAGTATTGGTTTAAATAATAAAAAATAAATGAAAAAATAAGAAAAGTATTTTATTATTTAGGAGTTAGTAAAAAGGCATGAAAAAAAGACTTGATTTAATTCTTGTGGAGCGAGGGCTGTTTGATACGAGGGAGAAGGCTAAAAGGGAGATTATGGCTGGAAATGTAATTGTAAACGAACAGGCAGTAACAAAAGCAGGAACAAATTTTAAAGACACTGATGAACTGTCAATAAGAATAAAGGATAGATTGAAATATGTGAGCCGAGGTGGCTTGAAGCTGGAAAAGGCAATAAAAATATGGAATCTTGATTTTAAGGATAAAATCATACTGGATATAGGAGCATCTACAGGAGGCTTTACAGACTGTGCATTGCAGAATGGAGCCAAGAGAGTTTATGGTGTGGATGTTGGAACAAATCAGCTTGACTGGAGGCTGAAAAACGATGAAAGAGTAGTTTCCATAGAAGAAACTCATATAAAGGATCTGACACCTGAAGATGTGGAAAACAGTAAGGTTGATTTTATAGTTATTGATGTTTCATTTATTTCGCTGACAAAGGTTATTCCTTATCTTGAAAAGTTCCTTAGTGAAAATGGGCAGGTTGTAATGCTTATAAAACCTCAGTTTGAAGTTGGAAGGGAAAAAATTGGGAAAAATGGTGTAGTCATTGATGAAAAGTATCATGATGAAGCAATAAAAAAAATAATTGCATTCTCAGAAGAAAATGGTTACGAACTGGTGGGAGTGGAAGATTCTCCCATAAAAGGAACTAAAGGAAATAAGGAATTTCTGATACTGACTAATTTTAAGAAGCAAAATAAATAGGAGGAAAAATGAAAAAAAATAAGTTACTTCGTGCAATTTTTGGACTTATACTGGTAAGTGTACCTTTGTTTTGTGCTACAACTATAATAAAAACTGCCAGAAACGACAAAAATGAAAGTGCAGGATATACAAAAGACACGACAGAGCTAAATAGGATAGTGGATGTCATTAACATAATTGAGAACAGATTTGTAGGTAAGGAGGAAACTCCAAGCAAGGAAGAGCTTTATAAAGGGGCTGTTGCAGGAGTTATAAATAAATTAAATGATCCTTATTCAGAATATCTGTCAAAGGAAGATCTTGAGCATTTTGCTGAAGATATGGATGGAGAATATGTAGGAGTGGGAATGACTATAAATAAGAAAAAAGGGGAAGCACTGGAAGTTGTTTCACCATTTATAGGAAGTCCTGCGGAAAAAGTTGGAATAAAAATTGGAGACAGAATAACAAAAGTCGACGATAAGGATATACTTCCACTGACAGCTGCAGATACTGTAAAACTGTTAAAGGGAAAAGAAGGAACAAAAGTAAATGTTGAAATTGTCAGAAGTGGGAAAAAAGAACCGTTGAAATTTACTATGACAAGGGCAAAAATAAAGCTGGAAATGGTTGAAAGCAAAATGCTTGATAACAATATAGGATATGTGAGCCTTCTAAGATTTGGAAATCATGTCGGAGAAGAAGTACAGAAGGCTATAAAAGATTTACAGGCTAAAGGAATGAAAGGATTAATCCTTGACTTGAGACTTAATCCAGGAGGTTCATTACAGGAAGCACAGGATATATCATCTCTTCTTGTAAAGGAAAACTTAATCGTTTCCCTGAAATATAAGAACGGACAGGAAAGAAAATATAACAGAACATTGAGCTACATGGGAGATTTCCCATTAGTAGTGCTTATAAATAAAGGAAGTGCTTCGGCTTCAGAAATTGTTACAGGAGCAATAAAAGATTACAAAAGAGGGACAATTATAGGAGAAAAGACATTTGGAAAAGGAATAGTTCAGCAGGTAATACCTCTGAAAACAAATGACGCAATAAAACTGACAATAGCACAGTACTTTACACCAAAAGGTAACTATATACATGAAAAAGGTATTGAACCTGATATAAAGGTTGAAATGGAAGAGCTTCTTGCATTAAAAGGGTATGCAAATGACTCTGAAGAAGCAAGAAAAAACAGGGAAAAAGAAGTAGAAGAAATACTTATTAAAGATAAAGGTGCAGAAGAAGCGAAAAAAATAATTACAGCAGGAGATGTACAGTTAAAAAGAGCAATTGAAGAAATGAATAAAAAACTGAAAACTGTAAAAAAATAGGAGAAATTATGTTTTATGTAGTTGGTACACCGATAGGAAATCTGGAAGATATAACTTTCAGGGCTATCAGAATTTTAAAGGAAGTAGATTATATATTTGCTGAAGATACAAGGGTAACAAAAAGGCTGCTTGATCACTATGAAATTGAAAAGAGGGTGTATCAGTATCATGAGCATAATAAATTGCATCAGATAGAGAATATCCTGAGTCTGCTGGAAGATGATAAAAATATAGCACTGGTAACAGATGCAGGAACTCCATGTATTTCAGATCCGGGATTTGAACTGGTAAATGAAATACTGAAAAGGGATATGAAAGTAGTGGGTATTCCAGGAGCTTCCTCCATTGTTACAGGGGCAAGTATTTCAGGGCTTGATATGAGAAGAATGGCATATGAAGGCTTTCTTCCAAAAAAGAAAGGGAGACAGACGCTGTTTAATAAACTTCAGTCTGAAGAAAGAACAATTATCATTCTCGAGTCTCCTAACAGAATTTTAAAGACATTGAAGGATATAAGGGAATATCTCGGAGAAAGATACGTTGTCATAACAAGGGAGCTGACTAAAATCTATGAAGAAATAATAAGAGGAGATGTTTCTGAAATAATTGAAAAGCTCGAGAAAAAGCCTATAAAAGGTGAAATAGTTTTATTTATAAGGGCAAAAGATGATGACGGAATATATTTTAAAAATAAAAAGGGAGAAGTAGAATGAATATAAACTGGTATCCCGGACATATGAAAAAAACAAAAGAACTTATAACTGAAAATTTAAAAATAATAGACCTGGTAATAGAAATATTAGATGCTAGAATACCTTTTTCAAGTAAAAATCCTGATATTTCAAAGCTGGCTAAAAATAAGCAGAAAATAACAGTTTTAAATAAAGTGGATTTGGTAGACAGCAAAGAGCTGAAAAAGTGGCAGGACTATTTTCTTGAAAATAATATTTCAGATTATTTTGTTGCCTTGAGTGTTGAAAAAGGAACAAATTTTAATGAATTAAGAAAAATAACTGATAAAATATACTCCGATAAGCTGGAGAAAATGAAGAAGAAAGGCTTAAGGAAAACAGAAGTAAGGGCAATGATAGTTGGAATTCCAAATGTTGGAAAATCCAAGTTTATAAATAAGTTTGTAAACAAGAATAAAGCCAGAGTTGGAAATACACCAGGGTTTACAAAAGGAAAACAATGGATAAAAATAGATGACAAACTGGAACTGCTCGATACTCCAGGAGTATTATGGCCAAAATTTGAAGATGACTATGTAGCATACAATCTTGCTATAACAGGCTCTATAAAGGATAATGTCCTTCCTCTTGAAGAAGTGGCGGTAAAATTCCTTGAAAAGCTGAAAAGTCTAGATAAAATTGAAGAAATTATTAGGGCATATAATCTGGAAGAATGTACAACTAAAGAAGAAATATACAATATGGAAAATCATAAAATTCTGGAAATTCTGGAAAAAAGGCTTGGAGTTTCAAAAAATGATGAACATAACTATGAAGTGATTTCCAGAAGAATTTTAAAAGATTACAGAATTGGAAAAATAGGGAAATTTTTTCTGGAATTTCCTGAAACCGAGTAAAATAAATAGAGCTGTCTAATTAAGAAGACATGAGGAGCTTCTGTTTGTGGCAGCTCTTCATTTAAAAGGAGAAAAAGAATGAGAGTTGGAATATTTACAGATACTTATAGACCGCAGGTAAATGGGGTTGTCAGTTCTATAAGTACACTTGAAAGGGAATTGCGTAAAAAAGGTCATAAAGTCTATATTATAACTACGACTGATCCTGATGCTCCTGAGGTGGAACCTAATGTACTTAGAATACCAAGTATGGAATTTAAGCCTCTGCCCCAGTATAGATTAGGACTTCTGTACTCGTCAAAAATAATAAAAAAAATAAAGAAGCTTAATCTTGATATAATACATTCACAGACAGAATGGGGAGTTGGAACATTTGCCAGATTTGCTGCAGTAAATCTTGAAATTCCTCTGGTTCACACATACCATACACTTTATGAATATTATACACATTATATTACAAAAGGGCATTTTACAGTACCTGCCAAAAAAATTGCAGCAGGAATAAGTAAATTTTACTGTGAAAAATGTGATGCACTGATAGTGCCTACAAGAAAAGTTGAAGATATACTATACTCCTACGATGTTGATAAAGTGATGAACATAATTCCAACAGGACTTGATTTGGACAGATTTTACCGTGAAAACTATACAGATGAAGAAATAAACTTCATGAGGGAAAGTTTTGGAGTGGAAGATGATGAGTTCTTATGTGTATATATTGGAAGAATAGCACAGGAAAAAAGTATAGATGTACTTATTGATATGTTTTCAAAAATTGAAGATAAAAAATTTAAGTTTATGATAGTTGGAAGAGGGCCTATAACAGATGATTTAAAAAAACAGGCAGAAAATCTTGGAATAGCTGACAGAGTTATATTTGCAGGGGAAGTTCCTCATGATAAAGTAGCTATTTACTATCAGATGGGAGATGTATTCCTAAATGCCAGTGTTTCTGAGACGCAGGGACTTACCTTTGTGGAAGCGATGGCAGCTGAAACACCGGTGAATGCCAGATTTGACTTAAATCTTGAAGAACTCCTGGTAAAGAATGAAGCAGGACTTGTTTACCGTAATGAAGAAGAATTTGTAAATAATATAATGCTTTTGAAAAATGATAAAGAATTTAGGGACAAAATAGTTGAAAATGCCTTTAATGTTTCTCAGGACTACACTGCAGAAAAATTTGGGGAAAGAGTGGAGGCAGTCTATAAAAAAACAATAGAGGAGTATGATGTAAATGAAAGTTTTACTATTTTCAGAGGGGAAAAATACATTCAGCAGATCAGGCGTTGGGCAAGCATTAAATCATCAGGTAGAAGCCCTTGGAGCAAATAATGTTGATTTTACCCTTGAACCTGAAGATGACTATGATTTAGTGCATATAAATACAATTGGGCTTAAATCATGGAGAGTTTTAAAAGACACAAAGAAAAAAGGTAAACCTGTTATTTATCACACACATACAACATATGAGGATTTTAAGGGAAGTGTAAAGTTCAGCAACCAGCTGGCACCGTTAATAAAATTCTGGGCTAAAAAACTTTATAACAGTGCTGATTACCTTATATCTCCCACAGAGTACACTAAAAATCTTATAAAGGAAAAATATTTAATATCTCCGAAAGAAATAAGGGTTATTTCAAATGGAGTAGATACTCAGAAGTTTTCCAAGAGGGAAGAACTTGAAAAGAGATTCAGGGAAGAATATAAAATCAATAAACCATTTATAATAACGGCAGGTCTGCCATTTGAAAGAAAAGGTATTATGGATTTTGTAAAAATAGTTGAAAAATGTAAGGACTATCAGTTTTTCTGGTTTGGTTCCTCCAGCATAAAACCTATGCTTCCTAAAAAAATACAGAATATAATTGAAAATCCCCCTAAAAATCTGATTTTTCCAGGATATGTAGATAAGGAAATATTGATAGGGGCATTTAGTGGAGCAAAAGCTTTTCTTTTTATGACTTATGAAGAAAATGAAGGAATTGTAGTACTTGAGGCGCTTTCATCGAAATTGCCTGTTGTTGTGAGGGATATTCCTGTGTATGAAAACTGGCTGGAGGATGGAAAAAATTGTTTTAAGGCCAGAAATAATGAAGAGTTTTATGAAAAAATAGTAAATATTACAGAAAATAAAGTTGAAAATTTAAATGAAATAGTAGAAAATGCCTATAAATTAGCTGAAGAAAGAGATCTTAAAAATATAGGAAAAAAATACAGGGATTACTATGAATATGTATTAAATAATGCAAAAAAATAGAATTAGGGACATGGACCATAAAATTTAGAAATTTAAGGTCGTGTCTTTTTTTATTTCGGCTCTATAATATATATGGGGGTGGAAAAAGAAATAAAAAAATAGCATAAATAACAAATTCATAGTATTATGTTTTTGCCAAAATAACATAAGAAAGGAATTTGTATTTATGCAAAATAATTTTACCACATTCAGACCTGAAATAAAAGATGTAAAAATAAAAAAAGTGGAACTTATCTGTGACACCTACCATGTATATGGAATAAGAACTGATATAAGGCATAACTGCTGTGGCAGAAAAAAGAAAAGTATCAGCTGGCAATATATGATACAAACCATATCCTGATAGATATTTTAAAGGACAGGAAATCATCAACCATAAGGGAATTCCTTCTCTGTCATAAAGACAGTATAAAAAAGGTTGGAATGGACATGTTCATGCAGTTCAGGAATACAGTATACTCCTGTCTTTCACATGCTGATATTGTAGCAGACAAATATCATGTCATAAGGCAGGCAAACTGGATGATAAGGGATGTGAGGATAAGATTATTCAATTCAGATACAAAGTACAGGAAATACAAGAAATACTGGAAGCTAATTGAAAGGGAGTATCATTTAGGAAAAAAAGGAACTGACTCGAAATCTTACGTATGGGATAACGAAATATCATTTGTCAGATTAAATAAAGGGTTTAAAATTGGGGAGCAGTCAGTAAGTTCCAGAAGTGTACTTGGTATAAAACATAATGAGACAGATACTAAACTATTAAAATCAGATGCAGACTATAAATTTTATGTGGGACAGAGATTATCAGCCTTTTTTGGAAATATTGGAATGGGTGGAACATATGGAGAGCTGGAATTATCCCTTAATGGAGTGAAGGGAAGTGTAAGGAATGGTTATTCTATTTTGACGACATTAAAATCAAGCAGTACTTTAGGGTATGGATTTCAATGGAGCAATACTTTTGAAAATGAATATATGGACTATAATAACTATAAGGGAGCAATTAGAAGCAAGGTGGAAAGCCTATTCCGTTGGACATATGAATTGGGAAGAAACTGGGCATTTTCTCCTGAAATTAGTGTTAAAGGAGAAAAATATTTTTCAATTGATGAAAAAAATTATACTTTTGAGGCTGTTGTCGCCCCTTATATTATGTATTACCAAAATGTTACAGATAAATTCAGAGTTTATGCTAAAGTGGGGCCTGCATATAGAGTTGATAAAAGCAGATATGGAGAAACTTCAGAAAGAAGATCTAAGTTTGCAGGATATGCTAAATTAGGGATAGAATATATTTTCTAAGGCTTTTAAGATAAAGGACAAAGCAGTCTGTGATAAAATTTTCAGACTATATGATAATTATTGAAAGGATTTAATATGAAAAAATATGGATTGCTGCTATTTCTTGTACTCTCAATTTCATGTTTTTCAGAAAATAAGGAATCTCAACAGTTACAGAAGGATATTGTAAAAAGTAAAATTACTGAAGAAAAAAATATTTCTGAAGGAAATACAAATGAAATTTATAAGGATAGAATGAAAAATTTTATTCGTGAAATAAGAAATGATGCAGGAAAAAATAAATATATTATAACTCAAAATGGAAATGAACTATATTTCCGTGATGGGAAACTGGATGGAAACTTTTTTTCAGTGACTGATGGAACAACTCAGGAATCGCTTTATTACGGAGATGTCCTAAAATATAATGCAGTTACTAAAAAAGAATCAAAGGATTATATGCTGAGTCTTTTAAATCCTGTCAGAAAAGAGGGGAAACCGGTATTTGTAATTAATTATGCGAAGGGAAATGAGAAAAAGGATTTTCTGCTTAAAGAAGATGTTAAAACAGGATTTGTAAGTGAACTTCTTCCAGAATTTGAAGCAAGGGCAATATACAATCCTATACAGGGATTTAACTCAGAAAATATAACAAATTTACGACAGGTGAAAAATTACCTTCTTTTACTGAATCCTGAAAAATTCAGTGATATAAATCAATATTTTGAATATTTAAAAAATACTGATTTCGATCTGCTGCTTATAGAACCTTCACATAATGGTGTTTTTCTTACGAAAAGTCAGGTTGAACAGCTGAAAACCAAGAAAAATGGTGGGAAAAGAATTGTAATTTCTTACTTGAGCATAGGAGAAGCTGAAGATTACAGAGGTTACTGGAAAAAAGAATGGAGTAAAAAATGGCCAAAATGGATAGTAAAGGAAAATCCAGACTGGAAAGGCAACTATATTGTAAAATACTGGAATAGTGAATGGAAAAATGTAATAAAGGAATATAGGGGAAAACTTGAATCAATTGGTGTAGATGGATATTTACTTGATACAGTGGATTCTTATTATTATTTTCAGGAAAAAATGGAAAATGGAAATAAAATTCCAGATTAGTCTATAAAATTTAAGTTTTTAAAATAAAAATATAAATTAAAATATATGAAAACTATATTTCTTGATGTATTAAAATTTCATATAAATTAGAAATATAGTTTCCGTATTAACATTTATTTTCTAATATAATTTTCTTCTTTATAAAATTTTTTTAGAATATATGTAAAATAAAATTATTTTTAATGATGTGAAACCCTTGTTTTACAGCTGTTAAAAAATTTTTTTCAAAAAATAAAAAAAAATGTTGACAAAAAGAAATAAAAATGATAGTATATTATCTGTCCGAAAGGAACGGCACAAAAAATAAACGTAACGGTGTATAGCGCAGTTCGGTAGCGCACCTGCCTTGGGAGCAGGGGGTCGCAGGTTCAAATCCTGCTACACCGACCATTACAAATAATGCGGGAGTAGCTCAGTTGGTAGAGCGTCAGCCTTCCAAGCTGAATGTCGCGAGTTCGACCCTCGTCTCCCGCTCCATTTTTTTGAAAAATAAGTGAGAATAGTAATAAACTTTATAATAATGGTGACTGTAGTTCAGTTGGTAGAGCGCCAGTTTGTGGCACTGGTTGTCGCGGGTTCAAGTCCCGTCAGTCACCCCATATTATGAGCCATTAGCTCAGTCGGTAGAGCACATGACTTTTAATCATGGTGTCACTGGTTCGATTCCAGTATGGCTCACCATTTAAATAAAAAATGCGAGAGTGGCGAAATTGGTATACGCACTAGACTTAGGATCTAGCGTCTTCGACATGTGGGTTCGAGTCCCACCTTTCGCACCATTTTTTATAAATAACTTTAGAAAATATATAGATAAACAATACATTCCTGATATTCCTGTTTAATAGCTGAATACCTAACAATCGTGTCCTATTTGCGATATTTCATAGCAATTTAAATACCTAATTACAAGAGCATATCTTTCGATGAAATGCTCTTTTTTTGTAAATTTTAGTAATATATATACTGTATGAATTTTAAATAAATCTTGAGGAGGCAGAAAATGGAATATTTAAAACAGAAGATACTTAAAGAGGGAATAATAAAAGAAGGTTGTATTTTAAAAGTTGATTCTTTTCTGAATCATCAGATAGATGTAGAATTTTTAAATGAAGTAGGTAAGGAATTTAAAAGAAGATTTTCTGATAAGGAAGTTACGAAAATATTAACTGTGGAGGCTTCAGGAATTGCAATAGCGGTAATGACAGCACAGTATTTCAATGTTCCTGTGTTATTTGCTAAAAAAGTGGAAAGCAGTAATATGGATGAAAGTACTTATGAAAGTGAAGTATATTCCTATACAAGAGGAAAAACATACAAAATAAGAATATCAAGAAATTATTTGTCAAAGGATGATAAAGTACTGGTTATAGATGATTTTCTGGCAAACGGATCTGCGGCATTAGGTCTTGTGAATTTAGTTGAAAGTGCAGGAGCTGAACTTTCTGGAATAGGTATTGTCATTGAAAAAAGTTTTCAGGATGGAGGAAAAAGGCTAAGAGAAAAAGGAATAAATCTGCATTCTCTTATCAGAGTTGAATTTGACAGTGAAAATAATATAGTTTTTAAATAATAACAAAACGGCTTCTACAAAAATGCATAGGTACATTTTAGGAAGCCGTTTACTATAATCCTATTAATAAAGTAGAAAAAGACTTCACATTATGTAAAGTCTTTTCCTAAGGAAGTTATTTGAAGAAAAAAGTTATTTATTTTTATGTTTTTAATTCTAACTATATAATAAGGTAATAAGCTTAGAAAAAAATTAGAATTTCATATAAAAAAAGATAGAATGAGAGTGAAAATGAAAAATATAAAAATTGTATATCAATATGATGGAAGTAAGTTTGAAGGCTTTCAAAGACAAAATAAAGGAAAAACAGTTCAAGGGGAAATAGAAAAGATACTTTTTCAAAGATTTTCTGAAAAAATTAACATGATTTCATCAGGAAGGACAGATAAAGGGGTTCATGCCACAGGACAAGTTTCTAACTTTCTAATTGAAAAAAATATTCCTGTTGAAGCAATTAGAAGCCAGATAAATAAAAATCTCTATGGAGAAGTAAAAATTCTTGAAATAGAAGAAGTGGGGAAGGAGTTTAATTCCAGATTTGATGCACAAAGAAGAATATATTTATATATTATGAAAAAAAAGGAGGAAATCACTCCTTTTGAAGCGAGTTATATTGCTGGAATAAAAGACAGTGTAGATGGTAAAATACTGGAAAAAATAATGAAAGTATATATCGGAAAACATGATTTCAGCAGTTTTATGAAAAAAGACAAGGCATTGAGGAATACAATAAGGGAAATTTATGATGTGAAATGTGTATTTGATGAAAATACAGGAGAAATAAAAATTAAAATTTCAGGAAGTTCATTTCTGAAAACAATGGTAAGAATAATGATAGGATCTGCTCTGGCAGTATATTTTAAAGAAAAAGATGAAGATTACATAATAAAAAAACTGGAGAATCCTGATGCAGATGGAGGGAAAATACTGGCACCTGCAGAAGGGCTTTATCTTTACAGGGTAGATTATTAAGAAATTATAGAAAAGGGGATTAAATATGGAAATAATAGATAACTATATTTTAAATGGAAATAGTTTTTATATTAGGGAACTTTCCCATGATAAAGATGATAAGCTTTTTGATGAGATAGTCGAGCATGAAGATAAAGTTTTTGGAGAAGGTTCTGTGGGGAAGTGGAATATAAAACCTTTTGCAAAATATGGTAAAGTATTTGCAGTTTTAAAAAAGGGGAAAAATAACTATACTGGAGAGAATTGTGGAGAAAATAGGGATGACAGAAAATTAGACGGATTAGAAGGAGATAATGTCAAGGAAGAATTTATCTCAGAGGAACTTGTTTCAGTAATAGAGGTTCTTAGGGGCTTTGACATGAAAACAGCGTATCTTTACGGAGTTTCGACAGTAACAGAATATGAAAGACAGGGACATGCTGGGAAGTTACTTGCTTATGTTATGGATTATCTAATAAGACATGATATTTCCACTGTTGAACTGACTGTGGGAATAGATAATGAAGCTGCGAAAAATCTCTATAAGAAAGCCGGTTTTGTAATAGCTGAAAAGCTTGAAAATGAATATGGAGAAAATATTGACAGATATTTAATGAGATATTCTGCCTACTAATATTTTGCATATAAAAACGAAAAAGTAGTTTGACTGTTAAATGAAAAAAAATAATTGACATTATATGCAAAACGTTATAAAATTATAACGGATACAAAAAGGATATATATGTTATCCAAAAACTTAATTTATATGTATACATAAAAAAATTAAGGAAGGAGAAAAATATGCTTAATGTAGGTGAATATCTAAAGGAAAATGGCATAAAGCCATCAATCCAGAGAATAAAAATATTTCAATATTTATTAGATCACCATACGCATCCTACAGTTGATGACATATTTCGAAATCTTTCAACAGAAATTCCAACGTTATCTAAAACAACAGTTTACAATACGCTTAATATATTTGTAGACAGTCGTATTGTAAATGAAGTAATTATAGAAGATAATGAAGTCAGATATGATGTTGTAATGGATACGCATGGACATTTTAAATGTACAGCGTGTGGAAAAATAATAGATTTTGACATAGATTTATCAAAATTAGATTTAATGAAGTTGGGAAATGTTGAAGTTGAAGAAACTCACTTTTACCTAAAGGGAAAGTGTTCTGAGTGTTTAAAGGCAAGAAGAGAAAATTAATTAAAAAAAATAAGAATGGAGATGGTATAAAATGAAATTATCAAAAGATTTAGAAAAAGAATTAAACAGACAATTAAACATGGAGCTGGAAGCAGCTTATCAATATCAGGCAATGGCAGCACACTTTGAATATATTGGATTAGACGGATTTGCTAAATGGATGAATGGACATGCAGCTGAAGAAAGAGAACATGCACAAAAATTCTATGATTATATCTTATTAAGAGGTGGAAAAGTTACATTGGAAGCACTTGATGCTCCTAAAGGAACTTTTGCTACAATTTTAGAAGTATTTAACGATGCTATGGATCATGAAAAAGCAGTAACTGCTTCAATCGAAGGAATCTATGCTTTAGCAAGAAGTTTAAATGATTTTGGAGCTGAAAACTTCCTTAACTGGTTCGTAACTGAACAGGAAGAAGAAGAAGACTTATTCGATACAATCATAACTAAGTTAAATCTGTTTAAAGTTGATGAAAATACAGCGGCATTATATGAATTTGATGAAGCATTAGGAAAAGCTGAATAAGATGGAAAAATATGTTTGTACAGACTGTGGATATGTCTATGATTTTAAAACAGGAGATCCTGATAATAAAATAAAATCAGGAACTACTTTTGAAGATATTACTGAAAAATGGGTATGCCCATTATGTGCAGCAAAAAAAGAACAATTTAAGAAATTAAAATAATAAATAGATACAAGAGATAATTTAGTTTTCTAATATAAATTATCTCTTTTTCTGTATATTTGAACATAAAATGTACAAATTGGTATAAATTCTACTTGAATTTACTTTTTTTTGTAAAATAAAATATTTATAGTAGATTTTTAAAGGAATTACTGATATAATTAAAATACTTGTAAAAAAATAGGAGGAGATATGGGAATTAGAAATCATAAAGGGACAATTAAAGTAGTCTCTATCATTTTAATACTCGGTTTTGCTTTATCTATGATAATAAGTGGAATTCTTTTTTTGAAAAATAGTGTTGTAAACCATGATTCACATAGACAGGTAATAGCAAAAGTCGATGGAAAAAAAATCTATAGGGATGAATTTGAAAGAGAGCTGTACCATTTGAAAAATAATATGTCAGCACTTAATTCACAGAAAAAACAGCAGCTTGCTCAAATGGGTGTAGCTACAGACACAATGCAGGAATTGCCTGAAAATATATTGAAGGAATACATTTTTCAGACTATGATTGATAGGGAAGTATTACTGGCCGGAGCAAAAAAATTAAAAATAAAAGCTGATGAAAGTGTTATAAATAAAGCTATAGAAAATGCACAGAAACAGGCAGGAGGGAAAGCTAATCTTATACAGGCTTTAACTCAGAGCGGATACAACTTGACAACTTACAAGGAAGTTTTAAGGGAACAGGAAGTAGCTAAAAAGATTCAGGAAAAAGTACTTGCGTCTTCTAAAGTAAGTGAAGAAGAAGTGAAGAAAATGTATGAAAGACTTAGATATAGCAGTCTTTCAGGAAGAACTTTTGAAGAATCAAAAAAAGAAATAGAAGATTCTTTAAATGGTGAAATGGCAGATGCCCTTATTAATTCGTTTATAGAAAAGGAAAAAGCTAAGGCAAAAATAGAAATAGTAAGCCCTGAATTTAAAAAACTTTATGAAGATTCAAATAAAGTGGTAATTGAAAAAGACGGATATAAGTACACAAATGCTTCTGTAAATGAACAGCTTATGTCTTTATATATGTCAACACCTCAGGGATATTCAAAAGAAATGGTTGATACATTGACAAATGGTCTTAAATCCGGTTTGGAAAGACTTCTGAAAATTAAGGCTAAAGCAAAAGAAGCAGGAATTAAAGTTTCTCCTGAACTGACAGGATTGAGTGAATTGAGCAGTTATTCAAAGAAATACTATAATCACTTAATTGATACTTATAAACCGTCTGAAGCGGCAATGCAGGAAAGATTTAACTCTAAAAAGGAAATGTACAATACTCAGAACACTATTTCAGGATATGTAATCGGAGATGAGTATACTGCATCAAGCAAAGATATTGAAGCAGCAAAAAAACAGGCAGAAGATATAATGAAATCATTAACAGCTGAAAATTTTGCTGAAAAAGCAAAACAATTCAGTAAAGATCCAGGTTCTGCACAAAATGGCGGAAGTCTTGGTGGTGAAATTGATTTAACACAGCTTGTGCCTGAATTTGCTGAAGCTGTAAAAAAAGCTGAAAAGGGTAAAATTGTAGGACCTGTAAAAACACAATTTGGATATCACATAATATATATACAGGATAAAAATGCCAACAATGCCAACCTTGCAAAAGTAAGCCATATATTAATAATGCCAACAATATCACAGGAAACAAAAGATGCACTTGTGAAGAGATTAAACGATGTAAAAGCAGAACTTGATTCAAAGAAAGTAACTTGGGAACAAGTTGAATCACAAGGTAAATATAACTTCTCAGTAAAAGAGAAATTTAAGACATTGGCAAAAAATGACAGCATTCCAGGAATTGGTAAAAATGATCCTGCACTGATGGATAAATTATTTGGTTCAAAAAATGGAGAAATATTAACTCAGAAGGAAGAATTCGGATATTTCCTATTAGGAAAAACAGGTGAAGTACCATTTAAAGAAGCAACTTTTGCAGATGTAAAAGAAAGAATAAGATTGGAATTTGCAATAGAGTATGCAAATAATGAACTTGAAAATATAAAATAGGTTTTAATAATTCAAAATTAAGAAAAATTTACGGTAATCGTAAAAAATTGTTTTGAAAATAAATAGACATTGTGATATAATCAAGATGTAAATTAAATAAATTTGATGGAGGTAATTACAAATGACTAGAATTGAAGATATCTATGCAAGAGAGATACTTGATTCAAGAGGAAATCCAACTGTTGAAGTGGAAGTATTTTTAGAAGGCGGAGCAATGGGAAGAGCATCTGTACCGTCAGGGGCATCTACTGGAGAACACGAAGCAGTTGAATTAAGAGACGGTGACAAATCCAGATACTTAGGAAAAGGTGTATTAAAAGCAGTTGAAAATGTAAATACAGTTTTAGCTGAAAACTTAATTGGAATGGACGCTTTAGATCAAGTTGCTATTGATAAAGCAATGATAGCTCTAGACGGAACACCTAACAAAGGAAAATTAGGGGCAAACGCAATACTTGGAGTTTCATTGGCAGTAGCTAAAGCAGCGGCAAATCAATTAGGAATACCTTTATATAGATATTTAGGAGGAGTTAATGCAAAAGAATTACCTGTTCCTATGATGAATATTTTAAATGGTGGATCTCACGCCGACTCTGCTGTTGACGTTCAAGAATTCATGGTACAGCCTGTTGGAGCAAAAACTTACAAAGAAGCTTTAAGAATGGGTGCTGAAATATTCCATCACCTAGGAAAACTTTTAAAAGCTAACGGAGACTCTACAAACGTAGGAAATGAAGGAGGATACGCACCTGCTAACATTAATGGTACTGAAGGAGCGTTAGACATCATTTCTAAAGCAGTTGAAGCTGCAGGATATAAATTAGGTGAAGAAATTACATTCGCAATGGATGCTGCTTCATCTGAATTTGCAAAAAAAGAAGGAGACAAATACGTTTACACATTCACAAGAGAAGGTGGAGTAGTAAGATCTTCTGAAGAAATGGTAGAATGGTATGCAGGATTATGCGAAAAATACCCTATCGTATCAATCGAAGATGGTCTAGCTGAAGATGACTGGGCAGGATTCAAATTATTAACTGAAAAATTAGGTAAAAAAGTTCAATTAGTAGGAGACGATTTATTCGTTACAAATACTGAAAGACTTGAAAGAGGAATTAAAGAAGGAATCGCAAACTCAATATTAATAAAAGTTAACCAAATCGGTACATTAACTGAAACATTAGATGCTATCGAAATGGCTAAAAAAGCAGGATATACTGCAGTAGTATCTCACAGATCAGGAGAAACTGAAGATGATACAATAGCTGATATAGCTGTTGCAACAAATGCAGGACAAATTAAAACAGGATCTGCTTCAAGAACAGACAGAATGGCTAAATACAACCAATTATTAAGAATTGAAGATGATTTAGCAGATGAAGCTGTTTACGAAGGTAAAAAAGCATTCTACAATATAAATATTTGCAGTTGCGGAAAATAATAGTATAAAATAAAAAACTGCTCTGAAGGAATTTCCTTCAAAGCAGTTTTTAATGATAAAATATAATCAAATTCCGGTACAGATGTCTATTACTGGTAATTTTACATATTGATTAACTATCAATAAATAAAAATTGACAATAAAAGATAAATAATATATAATATATAAAAGCTTTAAATGTAATCAGAACAAATGGTACATGTATAGGAGGATAATATGAAAAAATTAGGAGCTTTATTTTTAATTCTAAGTGCTGTTTCTTTTGCAGGTTATCAGGAAATAAACGCAAAATATAACCAATTGGAATCTCAGTTTACAAATTTAGTAAACCTTGAAAACCAACAATATGCAAAATTAAGAGCAAATGCAGAAGTTGCATCAAGAAAATTAGATGAAAGACAACGTTTAAAAGCGGCTCTTGAAGACAGAATCGCAAAAATCGAAGGTTCAGCAGGAGCAAAATTCTTTAAAGAAGAATACGGAGATCTTGTTAAAGAATATAAAAACGTAGTAAAGGCATTAGATGAAGAAATCAAATCTTTATCTAAAACAGTAGAAGATTATCAAGCAGTTGAATCATTAAAAGGAGGAAATTAGTAATGAAAAAGAAATTAGCAGTTTTATTAGGAGTATTAGTATTAAGTAGCGTTGGGTTCTCAGCAGCTAAAAAAGCGCCAGCAAGCGGATCTTCACTTGAAAGCAGCTTAAGCAACTTAGAAGCTCAATTACAAAAATTAGAACAAATGGAAGAAAACAAATTCAGAGAACAGGAAGCAGTTGCAAACGCTGCACAACAAAGATTAGACAACTACTTAAAAATGGATGCGGCTATCGACCAAAGAATAGCTGATATCGAAGCTAATGCTGATACAAGCATTTTTGGAAAAGAATTCAAACAAAAAGCAGCTGAATACAAAAAATTAAAAGAAGAATTAGCTAAAGAAATCAAAAAAGAGCAACAAATCTTAGAAAACTTTGAATTATTGAAATCTTTAAGAAACTAATTATAGTAATAAAAATTCATAATCGATAGGATAGCAAGATTGTTGTTACCTATCGATTATTTTTATGTATCTGTAGCTCAACTGGATAGAGCGTCTGACTTCGGATCAGAAGGCTTGGGGTTCGATTCCTCACAGGTACGCCAGTTTTAAAATCAAATATAGTATATTCAATAAAAAAGAGTTTTTGAAAAAACCCTTGGCGACAATTTGGGGGCAATTTCTAAAACTCTTCTTTTTTTATCTTCTCTAATGTATCAATTAATTTATCTTCGTTCCCGTCCATCAAGTGTGAATAAGTGTCTAGTGTCATTTTAATACTTTCGTGTCCTAAACGCTTTGATACAGCTATTATATTCACTCCTTCATTCAGCAGTATACTTGCATGGCTGTGTCGAAAATCATGCAGCCTTATGCTTTTTAATTTATATCTTTTTATTATGTTATTTTTACAGCGGTGGACGTTAGTTCTGCTAACGTTAAAAATTCTTTCTATTTCAATATCGTAAAGCCTGTTAAAATACTCTTGTACTATCTCACATAAGAAAGTCGGAATTTTAATTGTTCGGACAGAACTTTTTGTTTTTGGAGTTGTTATGTACTCTTTGCCATTTATTTTTTGAAAGTTCTTATTGATCCTCATTGTTTGATTTTTAAAATCAAAGTCTTTATGATTCAGGGCTAGTATTTCACCAATTCTAGCTCCTGTGAAGTATAGCAAATTGAATATTGTATACAGTTCGTAGTTTTTCACATGTTCAATAAATTCTTTAAATTCTTTTAAACTCCACACTTTGATTTCTCCCTTTTCTTTTAGCTTAGGCGAAGTTGTTATTGCTCCAGCTTTTGAAATTGGATTATATGGCAAGTTGTAAAATCTAACGGCATAATTCATTATAGCTGACAACTCTTTTTGAATAGTAGCAAAATAACTCTTTTTATAGTTATTTTCAAGTTGTTCATTCTGCCATTTCCTGATGACAACAGGGGTAATATCTCCAATCAACATATCTTTAAAAAACGGTATTAATTTTAATCTAAATATCTTCTTTTTGTTATTGTACGAACTCATTTTTAGTTTTGTTTCCATGTCTTTCAAATATATTTCTGCAAAATCCTTAAAAAGAATTGTTTCAGCCTTTGTAGACAATTGAGAAAGAAAACTTCTCTCATATTCAGAAGCTTCTTTCTTTGTCTTGAATCCTCTTTTCTTTTTCTTTTTGCTGGTGCCATTTACTTCCTTGTATCTGAATTCACAATACCAAGTTCCCCTTTCATCATCTTTGTATGCTGGCATTAAAATACACCTCTATTCTATATTATATCTTTCATTAAAATATTTAGCATTTACAACTTTATCATAACACAAAAAGCCTTTATCCTGCAGTTCTTTATTTAAGTCTTTTATAATTTGTTTCGCTCTTTTTTCAGGAGCTTCAAGCATTTTCATAATGTCTTCTTTATTATAAAAAGATTTTTTCTTTTTCATAACAGCACCCCCTAGTTTTCAATTATTTCTGTCACGTACGGCAAGAAACTATTATTGAATTTAGTAATCATAGTACGAATATACTTCCGGGTTAGGATATCTATATCAATATCCCTATAAATCATTTCTTCCACAACCTTGAATCTGACTACTGAATCAGCTAAGGTCTTCAATGCTCCCTCAACTTCCTCGTCTTCACACTTTATATCTTCATGCCATTTTTCAAAATAAGGAGCGGCTTTTTCCACATAAAGCTTTTCATATTCGGCATGTAATAACTTATTTCCATATATTCTTCCGTCAAGGTTATATTTCTTCAGCGCTTCTTTATTATGCATCATTATCATAGCTTTATTAGATTGCGTTATTACAGTTCCTATTCCTTTAAAATTGGCTAAAATGGGATAGTTATTTAAAGATTTTATTTTAATGTTTTTTGTCTCAATCATTCCATTATTATTATGCCTGTTAATCCCAAATTGTGTTCTTAGCTTAAATTTTTCCAGAAACAAACTTGCAGCTTTGTAAACTGAAAACATCAGCAAATGGAAGTCAAAGTTTTCTTCAACTTCCCTTTTTATGTCCTTTTTATCAGGTCTTTTAATTTTTAGTTTCCTAGCCATTATTCTTACTCCTTATACCAGCTTTTTACTAATTCAAAATTCTCGTATACATTTCCACGTATATCAATATAATCTAAATTATTATATAAACTTTGTATATGTTTTTCTCCCATCAGTTTATATTCTCCCTCATCGAATATTACAACTTGATATTCCTCATCATATTCGTTCCAGACAATGTCTTTTCCATAGATTTCATAGCCTTCGCTGTCTTTGCATCCTGTATACTCATTTATGATATAGTTTTCTTTGTCCGTTTCATATATAAACCCCATTTCATCAATTATTATAATATCTCCATTTTGGGATAAGTAATGCTTATCCGTGTCTGAAACTTTTATAAAATAGCCACTATCTTTATTCCAAATTCTAAATTTAATTTCTCTAATCATTTTCATTCCTCTTTTCAAATGGATTTCCTTCATTATTTTTTCCAAATAATGATTTTTCTAGATCTTCTTCCTCTTCTCCTACTACTTCGGCATCTTCTATTTTAGTTTTGCTATAATGTTCAGTTTCATTCACTTGAATAGGTGTGTCATCTAATTCGCTAGTATTCACTCCTGATTCTTCTGCTTCATACATTCCGCTTAATTCTTCAATAAATGCTTCTCTTAATGCTTGTGCTTTTGCTACTTTTGTTATCATTGTGACTGGTCGATTTTTCCAGTTTGTGTTTGGTGTTCCGTCTTTTTTAGTTCCTATATATTCATCAAAATTCACTTCAGCAGTAACAGGGTTATCCCAATCTTTTCGATAAACAGTACACCAAGCCCCAACCAATTCTTCTTTATCTTTTCTAAATATAGAACCTTCACGTTTTATTAATTCTCCAGTTTCTTTATTTTCCACATATATCCCAACTTTTTTACCATTATATTGAGGGTGCTGTATTGCCCTTTTTTCGATAGCGTCCTTTGCAACAACCACTGTTGCAGGGTCTTTATCAGTATATTTGATTAAATAGGCGTCCTTGACAAAAGGATTTAAATTTCTTGCCTTACACAGTTTCATAAAATACATAATTTCCTGATCTGTTACATTTCCCTGTCCACTTACCAAATATCTTTTTACGAGATTATTACTTAATTTCACTTCATCATTTCCTACTCTGAATACCATCAATCTATCATCATTATTTTGTTTTTCTTGTGCTAATCTTCCCATTTTATTTCCTCCTATAATTCTATATTTTCTAATAATTGATATTTTATTTCATATTTATCTGATAATGCTTTCAGTTCTTTCAAAAACGAAAGGGGAGCATTTTCAAACCTTATCGTAGTATCAAAATGTTTTTCATTATTTGTATTTTCTTTTGCCATTTCTATATTCTGTCCAACAGTTTGTTGTCTTTTGATTTCTTCAATCTCTTTTTGTTTTTGTATTTCGACCTCTTCTAATGCTTTAAGTTTTTCTTCTTCTGCCCTTTGTTTTAAATTTTCTTCAGTTTGTTTAATTTCGTTTTTTTTGCTTTCAATTTTTTCAGTAATGATACTATAATCTTCAGACATTAAGAATTTCATACTCTCAAAAGTTATCATGAATTGAATTTCTGCATTTGCTTTTTCAATTTGAGAATTTATAAAATGTTGCTTTTTCTCGAGTTCTTCATATTGTTTTTGCACTTCGTTCTCAATTTTTTTGAAAGTAAATGACTTATCCAGCCATTTGTCGTTCCATTCAAGAAAAATTTTTAATCCAGGATTTCTAGTAAAGATGTTGTTTATTTTTTTCTGTACTTCAACTTTTTTCTCTTCTCTGATTTTCTCATCATATTCTTTAAGCTGCTCACCAATAAAGTTTGATATTCCTTTTACTTCTTTTTCATAAGTTTTAAGATTCTCGATAAGTGATTCAATATCAGCATTTGCTTTTTTCTGTATTTTCTTTCTCTCGTCACTTATTTTCTTCTCAAGTTTATTTAATTTAGTTCTTTCTGATTTTGCTATATCAATATCATCTTCAGTAACAATCCAGCCTTCATATTTTTGCCTAACAATTTCCATAAAGTTTTTCAAGTCGTCAATGTTGCTTATGACTTTTGCTGGCACAAGTTTCGTTACTTCAAATTCAATTACCTGTAATTCCTGTGTTCCCATTTTTTCCTCCTATATCATTAATTTTGTTTTTGATGGTGGCTCAATGTCATTAATCACAAATGAATTAAACCACATTTCTTTTTTTATAATTTCTTTTATATCATCCTCATCTCGTTCAATGTTAAACCTTTTTAGAATACTTTCATCAGTCCACTCTAATCTTATATTTGCGAATAGTACTGCAAATTTCCATCCAGTTACAGCTAAGTAATGCTGAACTTGTAAATGATAATGTAATGGCACTTCATTTTTCCAATCCCTCTCAAATTGCTTCCAGTTCATACATCGTGCTGTCTTTATTTCAAGCACTCCTTTTTCCTTACTTGTTTTATCCTCTAGCACACCATCTAAATTTGCAGACATAAAAGGATATTTTAAAGAAATAAGCGTTTTTTCAAGTGTATCTACTTTAAATTCAGGATACTGTGCTTCAAAAATTCCTCTTAAATGTGGTTCCTGCAATATTCCATTTTTTACTGCTGGGACATCGCTTATATCTTTTTGTTTTTCCCTTCCTGTTTTTATCCGCCACAATTCTTGTATATCCTCGTTATAAGGATTGTGTCCCATTATTATTGAACAATCAGAGCCACCTATGTGCTTATTTCTTATGCCATGCCACTCTGCTTCATTAGAGTAGCTTATTTCCCTGTATTGCATTATTCCTCCTACTTCTTTAGTGTCCATTTTTCTTTCTTAGCTGTCTCAAGTACTTCAAATACTTGTGACTCGCTAATCTTACAACGATTAGCTATTAATTTTGTCTCATAAGGCAATAAACATCGCCCTTTAAGATAAGCAAGCGAAAGGCTTAAATCGTGTAATGTTTCAAGGAAAATCTTCTGAAAATTTTCTGCCATCTTTTTTCCCTCCTTATTTTGTATATCAAGAGGACACTATAATCTGTTCCCTCAGTTGAAGAGTATTCGTTACACATAGCATAAGAGGAAATTGAGTATTTTATATCTATTATTTCTTTGTTCTTTGTAAATTCGTTTATCCTTTTTTCTAATTTTTCAGTATCGTTGTTGCTGTGAAATATCTTTACGAACGTTCTCATTTTTCCTCCTACTCCCAAGTTTCATCATCAAATGCCTTGCCGAAATACAGGCAAGTTGTGGATATAGTTAGTAAAACCAATGCGGTAAATATATTACCTGCTCCACATGACATAAATACTGATATTATTCCAATATTAGATAATGTTTTTCTCATTTTTATTTCCTCCTATTTTATTTCTTAAATCCCATGTCAATTCCTAACTCTTTTCCCATGTAATATTTTAAGTTTTCGATCATCAAATTTTTGATATTTTCTTCAATCGAAGTATCTTTTTTTATTTTTTCCACCTTTTCATTAAACTTCTTAACTGGGTCACTAGACCTTGCTATTTCTTTTTTCATTCCTGGTAATTTTCTAAAATTTTCCATCTTTCCTCCTAAGCTATTTTTTTGCTTGTATAAGTTACAAGCTCTATTCTATAATTTTCTTCGTACCAGTCAATTCCTCCACCTTTTTCCTCATATGGAATTGAGTCATAAATTTCTTCCTCACGTTCTTCTGAGAAGTTTTCAACACATTTTTCAAAGTATTTGATTTCTTCTTCAGAATATCCATCTTCCTTGAGTTCTTCTAAGAATTTTTTTAGTTCTTTTTCTGAATATTCGATTTCATAGCTATCGTTGACTGGGAACTCATTTTCATTCAGCCAGTCATAAGCTATGTATTCCATTTCTTTTTTTTCTTTTTCTGTCATTATTTTCACTCCTTTTGTTGCATAAATGCAATTTTGTAGATAAAAAAATATAAAAACTTTCTCTATTACAAGATTAGTGTATCATATAAATTGCAATAATGCAAGAGAAAAATAAAAATATTTTGCAATAATGCAAAAAAAATAAGTTATAATATAGTAAATAAAAGAAAAATAGGAGTAAAAAAAATGGAAGATAAAGAAAAATTAAGAAAAATAATAGGCGACACAAGAAAAGAAAAGAATATAGCAAGAGATAAAGTTTCAGAATTATTGAAAAGAAAAGGAGTTGATTATGCAGAATCCTCACTATTAAGATATGAAAATGGACAAATAAAAACAATAAGAGCAGAAGTCATCAAAGGGCTGTCTGAAATACTAGGCTTAAATGTTGTAGAAATGTATAAATTGGCTGGATTAATTGAAGAAAAAGATTTCCCTAAGGGCAATGCAGAACCTTCAAATGTGACAAATGAGATATTTGAAAGCTTTGTGAGAATACCGCTTTACGGAATGGCTTCGGCTGGAAATGGACTTATAGAATCTGAAGAAAGCAATATTGAATATATAAATATTCCAAAGTTAAATGGAAATGTTAAAAAAAGCGACTTTGCTACTAGAGTAAAAGGCGACAGTATGGAGCCTTATTATCATAATGGAGATATTATCGTGGTAGATGTATCAAATCAGGATATCAGAACTTTGAATGGAAAAGAAGCACTTATATATTATGATAATAATAAATATCTAAAACTTGTATACTTTGAGCCAGGGACAGGAAATTTATTTTTAAGATCCTACAATGTGGCCTACAGTGACATAAAAGTTGAAAATAGAGAAGTGGAAACATTGTCATGCAAGGGAACAGTTAGCATGGTAATAAGCATGAGAAACAGGAAGAGTATATAAAGGAGTAATAGTTGTGATAAAAGAAATTGAGATTTTAAATTTTAGAAATTTTGAAAAAGGTTTAAAAATATCTCTTTCAAAAAATATGACAGTGATTAGTGGAAAAAATGGGACAAGTAAAACAACTTTGTTGGGAATGATAGCTAAACCTTTTAAAGGTAATGAAAAAGATATTTATAATAATGATATGTCAGGAACTTTTTCAGAAATATTTAAAATTAATCCTGAATATGACAAAGAAAATAGAAAAGATCCGATTTACATAATATATCCAAATGATAAATTTGAAGTTCAAAAAAATTCAGGAGAGATTGAACAAAAAGATAATGCCCCGGCTTATATAATTAGAAGAAATAATGAAAAATTAAGAATATGGACTTCAAGTGAAAATACAGCAGGAGGAGGGCAAAGATTATATCCAGTGATATATCTAGGATTAAAAAGGCTTTACCCTATTGCCGAGATAGAAAATAAAGATTTAAATGCGGAAAATGATTTACTGTCAGAGGAAGAAAAAAAGAATTTCATAAGAGATTATAAAAAAATATTAAATATTCAAAGTTCTTTAGAAGTAGACAGAATTTTAAATAAAAAAAATACTAAAAATTCAATTTTGGTAAAAGGTGAAGACTTTGGAGGGATTACAAATTCTTCAGGCCAAGATAATATAGGACAAATACTGGGAGCAATTTATTCATATAAAAGGCTGAAAAAAAATGGAAATTATAAAGGAGGATTGTTATTAATAGATGAAATAGAATCTTCATTACATCCAGATACACAAATAAAAATAATAGATTATTTGATAAAGGAAAGTAAAAATTTAGATATACAAGTTGTTTTGACAACACATTCATTTGAAATAATAGAATACATTGTCAAAAAGACTGAAGAAAAAAATAGAAAAGATTTGACTGTAAATTATTTATATAAAAAAAATAATAAAATTAAAAATATGAATATTAGCAGTATGGAGTTATTAAAAATAAAAAATAATTTATATAATGAAAAAATTGGAAATAAAAAGGTAGAAAAGAAAAAAATAAAGATTTTTTATGAAGATGACGTAGCAGTTAAATGGGGAAAAGAATTAATTAAAGGTTTTAGATCAGAAAAATATAAGTTGGAGCACATACCTTTAAATATGAGCTATACACAAATTAGGAATTTATCTGAACATTTAGAAGGTATAAAAATTTTAGATGGAGATGTAAAAGAAAACGATATTATGAAATTGCCAATGGATTATGCAGTGGAAGAAGAAGTATATCATTTTTTAATGAAAGAAGAGGTTTTAGAAGAGATAGAAGAGGAGTATGGTTATTTAGATGCAAGAGATAAAATTTTTGATGTATCTAAAAATCCGTTAGAACAAGTAGATAAAATCACAACGGATCATTATAAAACTTGGTATAATGGACTTGAAAAAAATACTGGATTGTCTGTAAATAATATAATAAAACTTTGGAAAAAAATGAATAAAGAAAAAATAGAACAATTCAAAACTGAATTGAAAAATAAAATAAAAGACTGGCCAAAAGGATAGAATTATGCTATACTTAAAAGTGGGAGGTAAAATATGGGAAAAAATATTTCTCCTTTGAGATATCCTGGAGGAAAAGCTAAAATATATGATAGAATAGAAAAATTATTTTCAAGAAATAAACTATCTAATGTAACTTATATAGAGCCATTTGCAGGTGGTTGCGGATTGGCCTTGTTACTTTTAAAAAATAAAATGGTGGACAATTTAATTTTAAATGATATCGATAAAGGGGTTTATAGTTTTTGGTATTCGGTTTTAAATTATGATACTGAATTTATTGATATTATAAAAAAAATAGATATTAATATAGAAGAAAGAGAAAAACAAAAAAAAATATATAAAAAGAAAGATGATGTAGATTTAAAAAATAAGAAAGAGCTAATGAAATTAGGTATGGCCACTTTTTATTTAAACCGTGTAAATCGTTCCGGGATATTGAAAGCAGGAGTTATAGGTGGAAAAAATCAAAATGGGAATTATAAAATGGATTGTAGATTTAATAAAGAGAAATTAATAAAAAGAATTTTAGAAATTTCAAAATATAAAGAAAATATAAAATTTTATAATTTAGATGTTTTAGATTTTATAGAAGAATTAAATAAAATGGAGAAGGAAAATTTATTTATATTTTTTGATCCACCATATTATAAAAGGGGTTCAGAATTATATACAAACTTTTTTAAATATGAAAATCATTTTAATCTTTCTGAGAGAATAAAAAAATTAGATTTAGATTGGATTGTAACTTATGATAATTGTGAGGAAATAAAAAAAATGTATAATACATATGATATTAAGGAATTTGATATCAATTATAGTTTAGAAAAAAAAATCAAAGGTAAAGAAATTGTAGTTTTTTCAAAAAAATTAAAACCAGCATTTTAAAAAAATTACTTTTTAGTTGGGGCTGAACTCAAAATTTTAACCATTTTGAGACAGCCTCTTTCTTTTATACTAAACTTTTTCTTTGATTTCCCTTTTTTATGAGGTATAATAAGATTATAAAAAATTAAAGGAGTTGATTAGATTTGAAAAAAGTATTATTGATTTTTATGCTATCAGTTTTATTTATGAGTTGTGGAGTACCAAAACCACAAAAAGATTTTGAAACCGTAATGAATGCATTAAAAAGCGGAGATGCGGAAAAGATTAAGAAATTAAATCCTAATTCAAACATTACAAAAGGAGATAAAGGAACAGAAATTTTCTTAAATGCGTATAAAAAGATGTCCTACACTATCAAAAGTACTAAAGTTGAGGGAGACAATGCAACAATAAATTTAGACATTAAGGCACCAGATTTATCTTCATATATTCCTGAATTTTTACAGCAGGCTATGGCTTTGGCATTTGCCAATTATGGAAAAAGTGATGAAGAAATATCAAAAATAGGAGATGAATTTGTAGTAAAGTTTTTTGAGGAAAAATTAAATTCAAAGGATCTTAAATATAGTCAAAAAAATGTTAATGCTATTCTGAAAAAGAATGGAAATGACTGGGAAATTGATGGAGAAAATCCAAAAAATAAGGATTTTATTGATATAATCAGTTTAGGATTTACAAAATTTTCTGAAAATATGAATGGTAATAATGCTGGAAAACCTCAGGAAAACAAAAAAGCTTCAATAACGGAATTGATAAAAACAGAAAAAGTTGAATTTACAGTTTTATCAAAGGAAGTTTCAAAAAAAGTGAGTGACAGTGAGTATATATATTATGAACCAAATTCAAAAGAAAACAGTTTCCTTATACTGACAGTAAAAATAAAAAATATATCAAATTCAATGATTAAAATAGACAGTGGAGGATTTCAACTGTTTCTAAATGAGAAACAATATTCTCCAACGATGGTTTCTCTAAAAGATGCCATGAATTTTGAAGACATAAATCCGGGAACTGAAATAACTAAAAAAATATTCTATGATGTTCCAGATGATGTGGCAAATTCAACAGGATTAGTATTAAAAACTGTGAACAATATTTTTTCTGAAACGGGAGAAGCAGAAGTAAGTTTGAAATAATTTTATATTAAAGACTCTTAACGGAGTCTTTTTTTCGTTTATTTTTTTCTTGCATTAATGCAAGATATATGATATATTATTTTTGAGGTGAAAAAAATGAATAAGTATAAAGATATAAGAAAAAAGATGATAGATAAAGATTTGACTTGGAACAAAATAGTTGAGAAAAGTTCTTTATATACATCAAGCTGGGGATTAAGGCTAGCTATAAAAAATAATGACAAAAAAGCAATAAGAGAAACTGAAGAAACAATAGCTAGTTTTTAATTTTTTATTGCTCTTCTACTTGAATCAATGCAAGAAATAAAACAAGGAGGTGCGAGATGGATAAAACAAATAGATGTCTGAAAGCAAAAGATAAAATTTTGAATATACTTGAGAAAGAAGAAATCACTTTAGATGAATTTAACAATATTTCAAAAGATATAGCAAAAGAATATGTGGAGAAAGCAGTATTAAAACCAAAAGATATAGCAGAAAGAATAATAAATATGGTTAAGAATGCTAAGTCAATAAGTTTTGACGAATTAGCAAGTGAAATTTCAGAAGAATAAAAAAATAAGCAGAATACTATTCTGCTCAATGAAAATTTAATAAGTATATCTTTTCCAAGGAATACGACTAGGATGAATATTTGCTAAAAATTTTACAATGTCTCTTCTTCCTTGGTAAGTCGGAATTCCGTTTGAATTTTGTTCCATTAATATAATTGGAATTCCTGGGAAAAATTGTTGAAAACTTTCTCTTGCTTCATTGATTCTGATTGAAGAACTTAAAGTAGAGCGTTTTACAACAACAATGGCAAAAGTAACACCTTGTTCTTTGATTACCGCACCATCAAATGTAGCCATAGTTTAACCCCCTTTCTAATAATTATATTTTTTCAGAGGTAATTCGGCATTTAGTCTGATATATATATAATTATTTAAAGTTTTTAAATTTAGCAATCTTTTGAATTATTTGCTAACAAAACTAATATATCGCAATATTTTGTATTTTTCAATAAATATAAATACAAAATATGGTAAAACGGAGGAAGTATGAATTTTAGAAATTTTTTAGAGAAATGTCCAAAATATGAAAACTTATATATTTTGGAAGAGACAGGAAACAGGAAAGAAATTGTGAGGACAAGCAGAAGACATGGAAAAGTCACTGAAGCAAAAATACTTCTGTTCGATTCTAGGACAAAAAGAACAACCATAAATGAAATTTACATCAATAGTCAGGGATATTTTATCATAAGAGATCAAAAACGTTTAAGATTGGAAAAATTCAAGTAACAGATGTAAAAACAAATAAAAAAGCACTCAAAGAGTGCAAAGAAAATATTATTATAGGACAATTATAGCATTAATTATCCTGTAACGCAAGAGGTGAAGAGATGAAAAAAACAATAAACAAAAAAGAAAATTTTACGTCAATACACAACAAATTAATCAATGACAGCAGAATTTCTTTAAAAGCTAAAGGAATAATGTTATATATGTTATCCAAGCCTGAAAACTGGAAATATAATCCAAAGGAAATAGCCAAAAATTCAAAAGATGGATTGGATTCAGTATATTCAGGGATAAAAGAATTGATAGAAGCTGGTTATATAAGTAGGACACGACATTCTGATGGAACAGTAGATTATTTTGTTTTTGAAGATGTAGAAGAAAATGACATTGTTGATTTTTCTAAAAAGGAAAACCCAAATCGGGAAAACCCAAATCGGGAAAATCCAAATCGGGAAAACCCAAATCGGGAAAACCCAAATCGGGAAAACCCAAATCGGGGAAATCCCGATGTATATAAAAGAAAGAATACTAATAAAGAAAGAATTATAGTAAATACTGAATTAAATAAAGAAACATCAAAAAGTGATATTGATGACTTTATAAATTCACAGGATAAGAGCGAGGAATACAAGAAGCTTTTATTTGAATTTTTAAAATACAGGAAAAAGATAAGAGACACTGTAAAAACAACAGGACCCATTAAATTATTGCTGAAACATTTTAAAACTGAAGCAGACTTGAGAGAAGCTTTAGAATATATGGATTTATATAACTGGAAAACAGCAGAGCCTAGCTGGATAGAAAAAAAGAAAAATAGCAATGATAATAAAAATAGCAATGATTTTATAGTCACAGAAGAGAGCTTGGCTGAAACATTTGGGAGGTATAAATAATGACATTGCAGGAGTTTAATAAGGGATTTAAGCCATTCCTGGATTTTTTTCCGACAGATGGCATGACAAAAGAGAAAACAAATATATATTTTGCTACTTTATCTGATTTGACATTCAGACAATTGAATATTTCATTTCAGAGAATGGTTAAGAATAGAATCTGGAAAAATTTTCCTCAGCCAGCTGAAATAAGACAATATGCGTTAGGAACAACAGATAGTGATATAAATGTCCGTATAAATCTGGCAAAGGAAAAGTTAAAAAGAGCAATATCAAAATATGGAGCTTATGGATCCATAGAATTTGATGACAAAGGAATACATGCCGTTGTGGACAGTCTAGGAGGTTGGCAAGAAGTATGCAAAATGTTAGTAGATGATTTTGAAAAGTTTTTGACATTTGAATTTCCTAAAATTTATAAAGCATACTGGGAAATGCCATATAATGTTAATCCTTATTATTTAGGCATTACAGATAACAGTAATAACACGAAAAATATAAAATTTATAGGAAATTCAAACATGGGAATAGAAAATAATTTGATTGCAAATAATGAAAAAATGCTGATAGGAGGATAAATGAAGATAATAACAGAAAAAGATGTCATAAAAGCTGAACTTGAAAACAAGGCAATGAACTTGAGAAGGGAAGAAATTCAGAAAGAAGATAAAAAGTTATTGAAACAGATAAATAAAAATATTGAGATTATTGAAAAATTCAAAAGGATAAAGAAATGTCAGAAATAAAAGTGATTACTCTTTTTTCAGGCATTGGAAGTCAAGAAATGGCATTGAGGAATATTGGAATTGATTATGAAGTTGTGGGAATAAGTGAGATTGATAAGTTTGCAATTAAAAGCTATGAAGCAATCCATGGAAAAGTCCACAACTTTGGAGATGTTTCCAAAATTGAAGAATTGCCTTATTGTGACTTACTTACATACTCTTTTCCTTGTCAGGATTTGAGTATTTCAGGAAAACAGAAAGGAATAAGCAAAGGCACAAGAAGTGGATTATTACTCGAAGTTGAAAGGTTACTTCTGAAAGCAAATGAGAATGGAACATTACCTAAGTTTCTTTTACTAGAAAATGTTAAGAATTTAGTAGGTAAGAAATTTATCAAAGACTTTGAGCGTTGGTTAAGCTTTTTAAACAGTTTGGGCTACTACAGTAACTGGGAAGTATTAAATGCCAAAGATTATGGAATACCTCAAAACCGTGAAAGAGTATTTGTTGTTAGCAGTCTTGAAAATATTCATTATGTTTTTCCCAAAAAACAGGAATTAAAAATTAAAATGAAAGACTTGCTGGAGGAACATGTTCCGGAAAAATATTATTTATCAGAAAAGTATCTAAAAAGTTTTTCAGATATGACAAATAGAAATGGATTTATCAGAGGAGAAAAATTTAATCCTCAGAAATCAGAAGATTGCAACATAGCATTTACAATAACAACAAAATCAGGGGAAAGACCAACTGACAATTTCATAATACAAAAAAGTCATGGTTTCAATAAAGGAGGAATAAAAGAAAATATTGTTCCAACAATGACATCAAGCTCATGGCAAGAAAATAATTTTTTGAAAGAAGAAAATAGAATAAGAAAACTAACTCCTTTGGAAGTTTGGCGACTAATGGGATTTTCTGACACAGATTTCTATGCTGCAAAGTCAGCTGGTATATCTGATGCACAGCTATATAAACAGGCTGGTAACAGTATTGTAGTAACAGTACCGGAAGCGATATTCAGACAGTTGTTTTTGAAGAAACATAACAAAAAACAGGGAATAATTGCTGAACAGATTAGCTTGTTTCAAGGAGTTGGTTAATGGGTAAAATAAGAGTTTATTTCATGGAAATTGTCGACTTGAACGATGGAGTACATCAGATAAAGTCAGATAACTATGAAAAGATATGGGCATTTGTAAAAAGACATAAAGGGTCAATAAAAAATATTCATTCTGGAAATAAATTAGTTTCAGAAAAGAAATTCAAAGAAATGAAAAAGGAAGAAAATTTTAAATAGGAGGAAATTTGGAGTTAAAAGAGTTAACAGAAAAATTTAAAGAAATATTTGGAGAACTGGAAGATTTTAATTTAGAATTATTGACTGAGTCTAATTGTTCTAAATATTTAGAGTTAATAAATAATGATTTAGAAACAGACTATCTGCAAAAAATATGGCAGTTTTTCATGGCGGATAGAGAAAATAAAAAACAGGATTTCACACCAAAAAGTTTGGGAAAACTTATTTCTGAGTTAACAAAATCAACTGTTGAAGAGTGGGTTTATGATATGTGCTCTGGCAGTGGAGCATTAACAATTCAAAAGTGGTGCATCAACAAAAATTTAAAGTTTGTGTGTGAAGAACTTGATGAAAATCTAATTCCTTTTCTACTTTTTAATTTAAAAATCAGGAACATCGAAGGTTATGTAATAAACGGAAATGTTTTAACTGGTGAAAGAAAAACAGTTTATAAACTAACACAAGGAGCAAAATTTTCAGAAATAGAAATCTGTATGTTTTTTGAATATCCTGACTTCAGTTCAGGAATAAGCAATCCACCTTTCAATTTAAGAGGTGAACATAAAGGAGAATTTTCACTTAAAAATATGAACTATGTTTTTGTTTTGAAAATGCTTGAAAGAGTTAAAGGCAAAGTAGCTTTTATTTTGCCAAAAGGTGTGACTTCATCTGGCGAAGAAAAGGAAGCAAGAAAGCATCTTAGAGAAAACAATCGTATAAGAGCTGTAATTACTAATCCTGAAGGTATGTTTGAAAGTACAGCTATACCGACGACAGTATTATTTTTTGAGGATTCAGAAGAAATAAGTTTTTTAAATTGCAAAAATTTTTTCACAGAAGAAGAAAGAGAACAAAAAGGAGAAGATCATACTAAAAATAGAGTTTATACAAAAGTATTAAAAACCTACTCTGATGAACAAATAAAAACCATTTTATCTTGTATTGAAGAAAAAAGAGATATAGTGAATTTTTCTAAAACTGTAGGAAATAATGAAATTCAAGAAGAAAACTGGGAACCGTTACGATACGTTGAAATGAAAACAGAAGAAAAATATAACAGAAGCTATGAAGATATACTCACAGATTTACAGAGAGTGATGATTCAAAAAAATGAAAATAAGCTTACTATAAATGAAACATGGGCAAAAGAAATTGGTTTTTTAGAAGTTTTTGAAAATGCTACTAAATCTGATGAAACAACTAGAGAAATAAATAAAACAATAAAAGAAATTCTAAAGTTAGAAATAGAACTTCCAACTCAAAAATATATTAGAACAACAAAATCTAAAGAATTGAAAATTGAGAATATGGATAAATCAGAAATTACGTCACTTATGTTGATGACATTGAACACGTGGAGAACTATGATTCATTTTCTCAACAATGAAGAAAATAGATATTTATCGGAATTGAAAGATAAAATGTTGCCTGATTTGATGAGTGGCAACTTAAAAATCTGAAAATAGGAGGGATTATAAATGGCAAAAAAAGTAATTAAGTTAATTAGTATGAGAAGAGAAAACAAATTAAACAATAACGATAACATTAAAAGCCCCAAGCATTACAAACTTGAAGGACTTAACATAGAAAGTATTGATGTAATCAGGGCAACACTTGGAAGGGAAGGCTTTAAAGCGTTCTGCAAAGGGAACATCATGAAATATTTAATCCGGGCAGAAAAGAAAAATGGCTTAGAAGATTATAAAAAAGCACAGACTTATCTAAATTGGTATTTGAAAGAATGTGAAGAGCATGATTAAACTTGAATTACCAGTTTACTGGCAGACTAGAAAGAATAAAATAACTCTAATGAGCTTAAACTGGTACAGGAATGAGAACGAACATGTAAAAAATAAAATTAAGCATGAATATCATGACTTGATAAGATTAAAACTTTTAAAAAACAAAGAAAAAATAAAAGGTAAATATCAGGTCCGATACCGTTATTTCTACAAAACTCAGGAAGTGATCTTGAAAATGTAGCTTCAGTAATCGGAAAATTTCTGAATGACGCATTAAAGGAACTGGGGATAATTGTAGATGACAGTGTTAAATATTTAGTCAATAGTCAACTAATAGTTGACAGTTGTGATAAAAAAAATCCAAGAATGGAAATAGAAGTGGAGGAAATAGAATAATGGAACGTTGGAATAAATTAGTTGGAATGGTAAAAGAATTTTATATAGCATTTGGACAACAGGAGTTTTTAGAAAAGGAAATGACTGTTGATAGAATGAAATTAAGGGAGAAAATGTTCAAGGAAGAACAGACAGAATATGAAGATGCAGAAAAACAAAATGATATAGTTGAAAAATTAGATGCTGTATGTGACATGTATTATATCCATATAGGCACATTGCTGGAACAGAACAGAGGAGATGTTGAAAAAGTTGCATCAAAAATATTTTTTTTAGAGGATGAAAGAACTAGAAAAATATTTAATTGGGAAGTGGAAAATGGTTTTGACAAGATTTTGATTCAAGCCTTTGAAGAAGTTCACAGAAGCAATATGAGTAAACTGGGATTAGATGGAAAACCAATATATAGGGAAGATGGGAAAATAACAAAAGGACCGAATTTTTTCCCACCAAATTTAAAACAGTTTCTTTAAGGGGGAGTTATGGAAATACTGACAAATACAAAATTTCTACAGACAGTAATAATGCTTTTTAGCCTTTATCTACTGTATAAGTTGAATAAAAAATAAGGAGGAAATATGCACAGAAGAAAAAATAACGGAAAATCAGAAAAAGGAAATAAATAATGCAATAGAACAAAATTTCAGAAAAAGGATAGAAACAATTTTTGGATAAAACCAACAAGGACAATGGCAATTTAATAACTGTGAATTAATCTCTAATACCTGAAAATATTGAGGAGTTTATAGAGTATAATAAAAATTAAAAAAATATGTTGACAACGTTACGTAAGTATGGTAGTATTATTACGTAACGTAATAGGAGGAAACATGACTAAAAGGATTCTAAAAATTTCTTTTGGAAAAAGTGGTTCTGGTGGAATTACTACTAAATTATCAATACCTAAAAGTGTACTTGATAAAATGGGAGTTACTTCAGAAGAAAGAGAAGTAGAGTTTGAATACAACGAAACTTCTAAAGAAATCACGATAAGAAAGAAATAAAAAAATCCCCTAAACCTATTACGATTCAGGGGATATACAGTACAATAAGTACCTAACCAACCTTATTATACTGTATAAACTCCAAAAAATCAATATTTTCAGGAGGAAAAAACATGACATTTGAAGAAAAATTAGGATTTGAAGTAGCAAAGGAATTACTGGACATTCACAATGAGGAGCTACAAAAAGCGCAGAAGAAATTCAGTGGAGTATTTCAAAAAATATGGGACGAAGCACTGGAAAAAGGAATTAAGCTTTTTGATTTAGAAAGTGCCTTTGATGATTTCTTGGATGTAGTCAAGGAAGAATACTATAAGGCAGGAAAAAGAATAGACAGTATAGTGCAGTCAGAAACTCTTAAGAATGAAATTTCAAAAGCTACTGCTTAAAAGTATAATAGGAGGATAAAATATGAATGAATTACAAGTTATAAATGATGAAAGATTTCAAATATTCAGTAAAGAGAATTTAGGAAGTGTAAGAACAGTATTAGTAAATAATGAAGCATGGTTTTGTATAAAAGATATTTGTGACATATTAGAATTAACAAATCCTACGGCAGTTGCACAAAGATTGGATGAAGATGAACGGGCTAAGTTTAGCTTAGGGCGTCAAGGAGAAACTAATTTCACAAACGAAAGTGGATTGTATGCTTTGATTGTAAGAAGTGATAAAAAAGAAGCAAAACCATTTAGAAAATGGATAACATCAGAAGTTATCCCAGCAATTAGAAAAACTGGAAGTTATTCAAAACCGATGTCGGTACAGGACGTTTTGATAGCAACATTAGAAGAACAAAAAAAAATGGTGCATAGGATAGAAATTGTTGAAAACAAGGTTGATAATGAAATCAGAATAGACCAGTCAGAACAAAGAAAATTACAGAAAGCCATAAATATCAGAGTATATCAAAGACTGGATGTAATCAATGCTGAAAAAAGACTGATGTTTCCAGCAATACATAGAGATGTGAAAGACCGATTCGGAGTAGCGAGTTACAGGGATATAAAAAGAAAAGATTTAACTGAAGCATTGGCATATGTTCAGAACTGGATTGAAAAAGCAGAGTTAAGGGGGTTAAATTAAGATGTCAATAGAAAAAATAAAAACATTCGAAGAATTTAAAAAAGAATTGGATTTTGAAACAACAAAAAAGCTGACAGAAATTTTTCAAATGATTGCTAAAAAAGATGGATTTAAAGCTACTAACACAGAAACAAGAAAAGACATTTCGGATGAAGTTATTGAAAATGAGATTGGAATGGAAAGAATAGACATAGAAAGCATTGAATTTCTGATTTATAAAGAGTGGAAAAAGTGGTGGAGAAATATATAAAAAGACAAATTCACAGTTATTAAAGGCTGTGAATTTTTATTTAGGAGGAATTATGATAGAAGAACAGGAAATAAGGGCTGAATTAATAAAAAGAAAGATTAAAGAAGGTATGGATTTAACGGATAATGAATTTGATTTTTGTGATGGAAATAAACATCTTTTCCAAAAAGTCAGATTCAAAAAAGTGAGAAAGGCAATAAAAAAATGGCAAACGCAGAAATCGTAGACAGTAGGATAGTTATCACTTTACCAGTCGAAAAAGTGACAACAGGATTAAAAACAGAACTTGAGGAATATTTGAACAATTTACCTATTACAGTTATCCCAGTCAAGAAATTATCACAAGCACAAAATGGATTAATCCACGTGCTTTTAAAAGAATTTGGAGAACAGCTGGGATATACTCTCCTGGAAATCAAAGAATTAATGAAAGAACAATATGCAATAGCAACTGACAGATTAGATTTTTCGACAGCTAGATGCGACATGCAGACAGCAAATGAATTCATAGCTTTTATCATAGAACAGGCACTTGAAATGGGAGTGAATCTGTATATTTTAGGCAAGCACGATACTAGATATAAGCATATACTGGAAATAGACAATATTACTCAAAGATATGTTATAGCATGCTTGAGGAAAAGGACATGCTGTATATGTGGAAAAGTGCATGATGAATACAATACAGTTGACTTGGAACATTGGAATACAGTCGCAAGTAGTGTTGGGACTTATGAAAACGATGACGGGCTACAAAATCCATTTTTGACACTATGCCGAGAACATCACGATGAAAAGCATAATATAGGGATTGAGAGTTTTAAAAACAGATATTATATAGAGGGAGTTTGGCTTAATCCTCAACTTGTATATGAATTGCTGGATATTTATCCAAATCACTTTAAGCTATTTAGAAAACGCTTAAAGGAAGGATATTATGATGGAATAATTAGAAAGGAGAAGAAATGAATATAATGTTATTATTAGTATTACTTTTGCCGATAACAATAGTTATTTTCTTTTTATGGTCGTTAATTGAAACAACAATAGAAATGGCAAAAGATAAAGATTTGTTTGGAGTAATTGTGAGTGGAAGTTCAGCATTTTTTATAGCTTATGGACTATATATTTTTATTTTAAAAGTAATAAGTGTAGGATATTAAAAAATAACAGGACAATGGCAGTTGAATATTTTTGGTCTAGGGTATAATATATATTATTATATTTTAGGAGGAGTTATGGAAAAAAGATATGTTTATATTTTTGTTAAAAAATTTGGATTGAATGGGAAACAGGAGCTAGAAAAATTTATATTGAACACAGGAGAGTTGTATCAAGAATTTGCTAAAAATAAAAATAGATATGCTTTAAGTTCGGAACAATTAATAAAGGCTATAAAAAAAGATTGGATAAGTGATTTTGATATATTGAACGAAAAGGAATATATAGGTAAATTTGTTGCAAGAGGAGAATCTGTTATAAATTCAAGGATGACTTTAGAAGAACGAAAAGAAATAATAAGAGATGAATTCGAAAAAATGGATAAGAATGCAGAGTTGTATGTATCAGATCCATTTATTTTTGGAAATTACAGTAATGAGGAAGAAAGTTTGGAATATTTAAAGGTTATTTTTGAAACATTAAAGCCTTCAAAAATAAATATATATTATAAAACTAATATAGAAATAAATAAAGAATTTATATTAAATAAAATAAAAGAATTTTGTGGATATGAAGCTTATACAAATAATATAATATGTAAAAACAATAATGAAATACATGATAGATTTTATATAACTAATGATACAGGAAAATGTTTAGGAACATCAATATCAGGAATACATAACAAATTATTTTTAATAAGCGATATTGATTATCAAGATATTCAAGATATAAAAGAATTTCTTGGTACAATTGAATAAAACGTAAAAGACCAAATAAAACTGGTCTTTTTATTTTAGAAAGGAAGTAAAATGAACGAAAAAGATATAGACAGAATAGCGGATAAGATATTGGAAAAGATGAGGAATGATAAAGAGATAAAGGCAGAGAAACAGTTGACACCATTTCAGAAGACGGAAAAGCTATTATCAGAATTGTCATTATTAAAAGGAGCTATTGATTCAAAAAATATGCTCATAGAGGATTTAAGAAAAGAGGGCATATCAATTCAGAAAAGAGAATCAGGAATGAATGTCCAGTCCAGTAAAGTATATCTATCTGAACTGGAAAAGGTAGAAAATAGGATAGAGAAACTTCAGGAAGAAATTGCAAGAATAGAAAATGTCGTAAATATGGTTGAAAGAGCTTTGGATACAATCAGAAACAATAAGCATTATGACATAATAGAAATGAAATATTTTGAAGAGCTGACGTTTGAGTATATAGCAGAAAAGTTAAATATAAGTGTTATAACTGCGAAGAGATATAAAAATTATATGATTCGACAGTTGCAACTTATTATTTTTTCAGACGATGTTATAAAAAATATATTAAATTAAAAAATGATACTTTTCTGATATTGTTTAAAATTTCTTATATGTTATAATATGTTAGATTGGAATTTTAGGTTCAAGACAAGCATGCAACTTTTCTGACGTTTTAAGTCTATAATAAATTAAATTGAGACAGTGTGAAAGCTGTCTTTTTTTATTTATTAGTTTCTTACTTTAATTCTAAATTAATTTTAAAAAGGTACTTTGGGGGAATTTTTGAAGCTTGAGGGTCTGGCGAGTCCCGGAAAACTTCTGGATGTGAATTTTTTTAAATTTCAGTTCCGTTCCGAATAGGAGGTGTCTATGCTGGTAAAAGAGAATCAGATAATAAGAGTAACAGAATTAGCAAAATTACTAGGTGTAACAGATAGACATCTCCGTAATTTGGCAAATGAAGGAATAATAAAAAAAACGGAAAATGGAAAGTATTTATTTTTAGAAAGTGTTCAAGGCTACATTGAGTATCTGGAACTAAAAAATGATGCTGATGTAAATCTTAAAGATGAAAAAATAAAGGAAGAAATAAAGAAAATAAAAAAGGATACAGAACTGAAAGCATTAAAAATTTCAGAATTGAAAAATCAGTTGCATCCAGCAACAATAATTGAAAAAGTAATGACAGAAAGTCTTATGAATTTAAAAGGAAGGCTATTATCACTATCAAATAGATTAGCACCTCAATTAATAGCTTTAGACAATTTGGGAGAAATACAAGAAGTTATTCAAGATTCAATACTTGAAACATTAGAAGAACTTAGTGAATACAGTCCAGAGCTGTTCAAGAATAAAAATTTTATTGAAGATAATGAAGAAGAAGAGAGTGTGGAAAAAGTTGAAAAGCGAAAACGTGGTAGACCTAAAAAAAGCAAATGATCTGTTTAAAAAAATATTTTCAGTTTTAAAACCTCCTCCCAAACTTACAATAGATACGTGGGCAGATATGTATAGAATACTAAGTTCAAAAAGTTCAGCTGAACCTGGGAAATGGCGAACTGATAGAGTGCCTTTTCAACGAGAAGTTATGAGAGCTATATCTGATAGAAAAACAGAAAAAGTTATAATGATGTATGGAGCTCAGTTATCTAAAACCGAAATTCTCATGAATACCTTTGGGTATTATGCAGATTATGAACCTTCTCCAATAATGTTTTTAATGCCAACTAAAGATATGGCACAAGATTTTTCAACTACAAGACTTAACGATATGATTCAATCGACACCGCAATTAAAGAGTAAAATTATTGAAAATGATAATGCCAGAGATACTAAAAGACAAAAGGAATTTGCAGGAGGGTATATTGTTTTGACTGGAAGTAACTCAGCCGCAGAACTTGCGAGTAGACCTATCAGAATTTTATTAGCTGATGAAATAGACAGATTTCCATATGATGTTAAAAAAGAAGGAGATCCGTTGAATCTGGCAATAGAAAGAACAAAAACATGGCCAAATAAAAAAATTGTTTTAACTAGTACCCCTACTGTAAGAGGAGAGTCAAGAATAGAATTAGAATATGAAAACAGTACACAGGAAGAATTTTATATCCCATGTCCAAAATGTGGAACTTTGCAGAGGTTGGAATGGAAAAATATTGTTTTTGAAAATGTTGGGCATAAATGTCAGGATTGTCTTGAAGTTTCAAATGAATACGAGTGGAAAAAGAATATGATTCACGGAGAATGGATTTCAGGAAATAAAGAAATAGATCAGAAGGCCGTAAGAGGCTTTCATATATCTGAGTTATACAGTCCATTTTCAACATGGAAAAGCATTATTAAAAAATTTAAGGATTCAAAAGGCGATGTACAGTTAATGAAAGTTTTTACTAATACTGCACTGGGAGAAACTTTTGAAGAAAAAAGGGATAAGATAGCTTTTGAAAAAATTGAACAGAGAAAAGAACATTACGGATGTGAAATTCCTGAAAAAGTTAATGCTTTAACTGCGGGAGTGGACGTACAGGATGACAGATTAGAATGTGAAGTTGTAGGCTGGGGAGCAGATGAAGAAAGCTGGGGAATCTACTATAAAGTATTTATAGGAAATCCTGCTGAAACTCATGTGTGGAATCAGCTTGAAAGATTTTTGGACACTGAATTTACATATGCTAATGGACAGAAAATAAAAATAATATGTACCTGTATTGATACAGGAGGAAATCATACTATGTCAACTTATGGGTTTGTAAAGCCTCGTGAAATTAAAAGAATATTTGGGGTAAAAGGTGGAAGTGTAGAAGGAAAACCTTTTATTACTAGACCTACTAAAACAAATAAAGGACAAATTTCCTTATTTGTTCTAAATACGGATACTGGAAAAGAAACTATTATGGCCAGACTTAAAATTGATTTACCTGGACCGAGATACATGCATTTTCCAGATAATGTTGAAAGAGGATATGACGAGACGTATTTTAAAGGATTAACTGCAGAAGTTAAGATTACAACTTTTGAAAAAGGAGTAAGAAAAACTAAGTGGGTAGTGACGGGAACTAAAAGAAATGAACCTCTCGACATTAGAAACTATGCATACGCTGCCTTAAAAATAGCTAATCCTGATTTAAGTAAAAAATATATTTTAGATACTGTTGAAAGGACAAAGATGCAACAAGGCAGAAGAATATTATCGAAAGGAATTTAAAATGATAACTATAGATGAATGTAAAACAATGATAAGTCTCTATATTGAAGCAGAAAAAGCAGTGATAACTGGGAAAAAATACAGGATAGGGACAAGGGAACTGGAAAGAGAAAATCTAAGTGAAATAAGAAAGGCGAGAGCAGATTGGGAACAAAGGCTAAAAGATTTAGAAAATGGTGGGAAAAGAAGAAAAATAAGAGGAATTATTCCACGTGATCTGTAAAGGAGACATAAATGAATCTAGTTGATAAAGGAATTGAATTAATTGCTCCAGTTCATGCTGTAAAAAGAGAAGCTGCAAGGCAAGTTCTTAAAAGAAACAAAATATTAAACAGAGGTTATGGAGAACACGGGGCAAGTAGTAGAAAAAGAGCTTTTAAAGGTTGGCTTACCAGTTTAGGTGGACCGAAGACGGATATATATGAATACAAGGATAAATTGGTTGAAAGGTCAAGAGACCTATATATGGGGGCACCTTTAGCTAGGGGAGCTCTTCAGACTATGCAGACTAATATAGTTGGAGCAGGACTAAAATTAAAATCTTCAATTGATGTTGACATTCTTGAAACGGATGAAACTGAGATTGAGGCACTGGAAAACAGAATAGAAAAGGAATTTGCCTTATGGGCAAATGACAAGATAGAAAAAACGGGACTTATGGATTTTTATCAGGTACAGGAGTTAGTATTTTTAACAGCTATGTTAAACGGAGAATGCTTTATCTATCTAAATTATTTTGAAACTCCTGGTAATCCTTATAATTTAAAACTGGAAGTCATAGAGCCTGACAGAATTGTTACCCCAAATGAAAAAAGTAGTGACAAGACAGTGGTAAGCGGTGTTCAGATTGATAATAACGGAAGAATAGCTGGATATTATGTCCTTGATAAACATCCGAATGACGATGAATCAGGGAATGACTATAAATATATTCCAGTGTATGGGAAAAATGGTCAGTTAAATATGATACATCTAGCTTTACTTGAAAGACCTAATCAGGTAAGAGGTGTTCCAATTTTGTCTCCTGTAATGGAAAGTTTGAAACAGCTGGATAGATACACTAATGCTGAGTTAATGAGTGCAGTTATAAGCAGTATGCTTACTATTTTTATTGAAACTGAAGGGATAGAACAGGCAACACTTGGAGAAGTAGGGAATGTAGATGAGAGTGAAAAAGTTGAAAAAACTGGAAATAATATTGAGCTTGCATCAGGAGCAGTAATAGAACTTAATCCCGGAGAAAAGGCAAACAGTATAAATCCGGCAAGACCGAATGCACAATTTGACCCTTTTATGACTGCTATAATTCGACAAGTAGGTAGTAGTTTAGGAGTTCCATATGAACTTTTGGTAATGCATTTTACAAGTAGTTATTCTGCCAGTCGAGCAGCTTTACTGGAAGCGTGGAAGAATTTTAGGAAAAGAAGGGAATGGATAGCAAGGAATTTCTGTCAGATAGTCTATGAAGAATGGCTAAGGGAATCAATTTTCCTAAAAAGAATAGATATTCCAAGATTTAATGATAATATTTTAGTAAGAAAAGCATATAGTAATGCAATCTGGAACGGGCCTTCACAAGGTCAGATAGATCCGTTGAAAGAGGCTAATGCTGCAGTAATAAAGATAAATAACGGACTATCAACGCGTACAAAAGAAGTTGCAGAACTGAACGGTGGAGATTTTGAACAGAATATCAGAATTATTGACCGGGAAAATAAAATTTTAGAAAAGAAGGGAGTGAAACTGAATGGCGGAACAATTGAAGTTAAAGATAATGAATCTGAAGACTGATGATAGTGGAAAAAATGCAGAATTAACTTTATATGGGGACATAGGAGACAGTTTCTGGGAAGATATTTCTTCAAAAAGACTTGTTCAGGAACTTGAAACTTTGGACGTGGAAAACATAACTTTGAATATAAGTTCGAATGGAGGAGGAACAACTGCCGCGATAGCTATAGCAAATGCACTAAAAAGACACAAGGCGAGAGTTATAGCTAATATTGATGGGATAGTTGCAAGTGCTGCTACTATAATAACAAGTGCATGTGATGTTGTAAGAATGCCAAAAAATGCACTATTTATGATTCATAATCCGTGGACAATAGCCATGGGAGAAGAAAAAGATTTCGAAAAAATGGCAGAAACATTATCTAAAGTTAAAAACAGCATAATTGAAACATATATTGATAAAACAGGAATAGATAGAAATAAACTATCTGAACTGATGGACAAAGAAAGCTGGTTTAGTGCTAATGAAGCTAAAGAATATGGTTTTGTTGATGAAATAATCGATAATACTGATATGGAAATTATCGGAAATAAAATCTTATCGCATGGGCTGGTATTTAATATGACCAAGTTTAAAAATTTTAAAATAAGTAACAACAGTAATATAAATAATAAAAATAAGGAGGAAGTTATAGTGAACGAAAAAGAATTTATGGAAAAATATCCTGACCTTTACGATGAAATTGTAAATAAAGCGAAGGAAATAGGAAAAATAGAAGAAAGAAATAGGATTGAGGAGCTGGAAAACTTTGGAGTGGACAGTGAGATTATAAGCAGAGCTAAATTTAAGGAACCTAAAAATTTAAGCGAAATTGCATTGGATCTGGCTAATGAAATGAAAAATAAAATGTCAGAGCCAGTAGGGAATATTCCTGAATCAACTCCAAAGATTGAAGACTATAGAAATCAGAATCCGCCGCTCGGAACAATGCCAAATAATGGAGTGGAAAAAACTCAGGCTGAAAAAGATAAGGAAGAAGCTGACAAAATATTAGCATTTGCTAATAAAGGAGGGATAAAGTAATGAAAATGGATTACGTTTTAGAAGGAGATCATTTAATAGTAGGTAATAAAGAACTTATAACAGTTGAACTAAAATTGTCTGCCGGGAAAGTTAAAAGAGGAGATATTGTAGACAAGACAGGAGCAATAATAACAGACACAGGAAAAGTATTTGGAGTAGTAGTGCAGGATGCAGATGCAGCTAAAGGAGCAACAAAAACTGTAGTCTATACAGAAGGAGAATTTAACATTGATAAAGTCAACTTTGGAAGTGCGACAAAGGACAAGGTAGTTGAGCTTTGTGCAGACAGAAACATATATTTAAGAAATTTAGGAGGTAAAGCGTAATGATATTAGATTTAACTTTAAGGGCGTTATTCCTGGTAGTGGAAAATATGCCAAAGCCAAGAACGTTCTTATATGATACTTTTTTTGGGAATAGGGAAACAACAGATAAGGAAGAAATACAGATTGAATTTAAAAATGGTCATAGATATATGGCTCCGTTTGTAAATAGATATATAAATGGGCAGGAAATGCCAAAGAACAGATTTACAGGAAAAGTTTATAAACCGCATAAAATTGCACCAAAGAAAACTTTTACAGCTGACCAGTTTGCGTTTGAAAGATTTGCAGGAGAAAATCCGTTTAATCCGTTAAGTCCGGAAGATAAAAAAAGAAAGCTGGTATTAGAAACTTTGACAGAACAGACTGAGCAGATAAAAAGAAGATGGGAATCAATGGCAGTAGATGTTTTATATAACTTAACATTGACAGTTGAAGGTGATGGAATAACAGATAAGGTAGAATTTTATGACAATTCTCCTACTGAACATCATACTAATGTTGCCACAACATGGGATCAATCTAACTCAGATCCAATTGAAGATATAAAAGGTGCACTAAGAAGTATAACAGAAGCGGGAGGGACAAGACCAAATGCAATTATATTAGATCCTAAGGCATCTGACTTATTTCAGAATAATGCCAAAGTAATAGAAAAAATGAACTTAAGAAACTATTATATAGGACAGGTTAAACCTGAAACAGAAAATGTGAACGGAGTAATCTATATAGGAACTTTAACAAGTCTGGGATTGGATATTTATGAATATCAGGAATTCTATGATTATGAAGATAATGGAGTTATCAAAACAAAAAAATTGATACCTGATTATACAGCATTACTTGCCCCAAGAGAAAATATAGTTAAATTTGCTGCTGAAAGTACAATAAAGGATGGACTTATAAGAGGAGAACTGATACCAAGAAAATTTGAAAATGAAGAAAATGATACTATAAGTATCAGAACAATTTCTAAACCAGTTTTAATTCCTCTTAATACTAAATCTTTAAAAGTGCTGAAAGTGAAGTAGGTGAATATATATGACATATAAAGTATTAAAATCACTCGTTTACGGTGGAACAGCATATGCTGTGGGACAGAAAGTAGATATTATAGAAAAATCTGTTGCTGAAAATTGCCTTGAAAGGGAGCTTATAGCTGAAATAACTGATGCCGAAGTAGATAGAACCGAAGTGATAGGAGAAACAGACAGTACAGAAATAACAGAAAATAATGAAGATAATGAAGATGCTACTGAAGAAGTAGTGTCTTCTGAAGAAAATACAGAAACAACAGAAAATGTTGAAGAAACAAGTGAAGAGCTAAAAAAAAATAATAAAAGAAATAGAAAATAGTAGGTGATGTTATGGGATTTAAAGAAGTAGTGGACAATGATATTCAAAACATATTTCTAAATGATTCAGAATTTGGCACAGAACACGTTTTAAACGGAAGAAAGATAATATGTGTTATTGATGAAGAAAAGTTCCAAAATAAGCAGAAAAATGGGCTCATAACACAGGAAGATGGAGTATATCAGAACGGATTTACTTTATTTATTGGAAATCCGTATCTGAAATTACAGCCCCACACTGGAGAAACATTAAAACTGGATGGGATTAAATACGAGGTTGTAGCCAGCAAACATGACATGGGAATGTATGAAATAGACCTTGTCAGAAACGAGGAAATATAGATGTTAAATATAAAGCTTGACGAAAATAATTTAAGACAGATTGAAAATGTTCTTGAATTAATGCCTAACCAGTTACCTGGAGCGATAGCAAGAGCTATTAATCGGAGCTTGGCTATGACTAAGACGGAACAGTTAAGGAGTTCTACTTCTATGTATACCATAGCAAGAGGAAAATTAGCTGAAAGTATTACGGAATACAAGGCAAGTTCTGGAAATTTAACTGGAAAGATATATTCAAGTGGAAAGGTAATTGGATTAGATCATTTTAAATTGAGTCCTAAAACAAGATTGAAAAAGAAAAAAATGGTAAGTGTATCTGTTAAAAAAGGTGGAATGAAAACCTTACCAAATGCTTTTATAGCCTATAATGACGGACGTTTAGGAGCATTTAAGAGAAAAACATCAAGTGCATTTCCAATTGAACGTAAAATGGGACCATCAGCTCCACAGATGTTAGGAGAAATGAGTATTTTGGATTACTTGCAAGGATTTGCAGAAGAGAAGTTCAATATGAGATTTGAGCATGAAATGGGGCGATTGATTAAATGATACAGCATACAGAAAAACATTTATATGATTTCCTAAAAAAAATCATGGAAGAAAAAACTATGAAAGATAAAGGCTTTAAAGTTTATAGAGGATTTCTTCCTTCTAATGATTTTGAAGACCGGGAAAACGGCAAAAAAACAAATGATTACTTTCCTTTCGTAATTTTAAGAGCAGTTGAATTTTCTCAGGAAAGAGAAAATTTCAATGACTATAACAGTTTTGCTGATTTTGAAATATGGATAGGAAGTAAGGAAGAAAAGGAAGAGGATTATATAAATAATCTGGCTGTTGGAGACTACATCAGAGAAAAAATACTTGAAGAAAGTACTAAAAATAGAAGTTTTGCTGTTGATCAGACGAAAGAATTTAAAGTGACTTTTCATAGTGACGCTTCAGAACCGTATTTTTATTCAAGAATAACTTTTTCTATTTATGCGGAGCCAATAACATCAAAAATAGAACCATTTATAAGAATTACAGATTAAGGAGGGAAAAATGAACGAAGAAATTAAATATATTTATCTCGGGAAAAATATAGATTTGCCTGAATTCGGTTTTGTTAAAGGAAATGTATATTATGGAGAAAAAATAGAAGAATTAAAGAAAAAATATCCGTTGCTGGATAAATTGTTGGTAAATGTTGAAGAATTAGCAGGATATGAAAAAAATGAATTATTTCTTGAAAAAATATCACAGGAATTAAAAGAAGAAATAAAAGGAGGGAGTGAATAATGGCTTATAAACACGGAACATATCAGACAGAAGTCGCATCTGATATAAATTTACCTGTAATACTTGACTATGGACATTTCATAGTTGGAACGGCTCCGGTTCATAAGGTGAAAAAGGAAAAAAGGAAAATAAATGAACTTGTAAGATTATCTAACTACAGGGAAGCTGTTGAATATTTCGGAGATACTTATGACTTAGATTTTTCAATTTCTCAGGCAATAAAAGTATTCTTTGAATTATATGCTGTTGCACCACTTTATGTTGTAAACATATTTGACCCGACAAAGCATAAAACATCAAAGAAAACTGAACAGGGACTGGAAGTGAAAGGAGGAAAAGTATTAGTTAAAAATCACAAGATAATGACTGATACTCTTGTAGTTAAAGACAATGCTACATCACAGCCTATAGCCGATGCCCTGACTGTATGGACAGAAGAAGGACTTGAAATATATGCTAAACCTTCAACTGGGACAAAGATAGATATTGAGTATGAGGAAGCGGATTTGTCGGCAGTCACTAAGACTGAGGCAATAGGCGGATATCATGCTGATAGTATGAAAAGGACAGGACTTGAACTGATTAATGATATATTCCTGAAATTTTCAGAACTTCCAGCATTTATAGATGTCCCTGATTTTTCGCATGAATCAGATGTTGCTGCAGTTATGGCTACTAAAGCAACTAATATCAACGGTGGAATGTTCGAATCTATGGCATTAATAAATGCACCGATTAACAAAAGATACGATGAAATTCCTGAATGGAAGGACAGTAAAAATATATTAGATAAAGATCAGCTGATTTTATACGGAATGATTGGACTTGCTGGGAAAAGATATTATCAGTCCTTGCATTATTCAGCATTGTCAATGTTGGTTGATAAAGAAAATGATGGAATACCTTCACAGTCTCCATCAAATTATAAGTATAAGATGGATTCATTATTATATAAAAATTCTCAAGGAAATTTTGAAGAAATAATACTGGACAGGGAAACGCAGGCTAATTTTTTGAATAAAAACGGAGTGATAACGGCTATTAGTTTCAAAGGTTGGAGAAACTGGGGAACTGAAACCGCTAAAAATCCTCTAGCAACTGATCCAAAGGACAAATTTTCTTATTCAAGAAGACTGTTCAAATATATCGGTAATGAGCTTGTAATAAGTTATTTCGATAGAGTGGATAAGAAATTTTCTTTAAAATTGGCAGAAACTGTTACAAAAGCAATGAATATTAGACTTAATTCATTAGTATCTACTGAAAACTTATTATCTGCAAGTTCGGAATTATCTATTCCAGATAATGATGTCATTAATATAATAAATGGGGATATAACTTGGATAATAAAGTTAGGAATAATTCCAGGATTAAAATCAATGACATTTAAGAAAAAATATGATGTGGATGCATTAACAGAATTTGCTGAGAAATTAAAAGGAATAGGAGGATAGGAGTATGAGTCAGACAAAAATACCAAATGGGCTTATAAATGCTTTGCTGTATATTAACGGAACTAACAGCTTAGCTGGAATTTCTGAAGTAGAGCTTCCAAAAATAGATTATGCAACAGTTACTACTGAACAACTGGGGTTAAGTGCCGAATTGGAAGTTCCGTTAATGGGGCATTATAAGAAACTGGAAGCAAAAATAAAAATGGATTCCGTTGACGATACAATGATAGGGCTTAATAACATGCAACCTATGATGTTCGAGTTAAAGGGAGCTTATCAGTATATGGATAAAGTTACTCATGGAGCAGGACTTGGAGATTTTGATGCAACATTTAAAGGAATGGTTAAAACTATAGATGGTTTAAAAGCCAAACCTGGAGCAAAAATTGAAACAAGTATTGATATAGCTTGTACATATTATAAATTAACATTTAAAGGTAAAAAAATAGTACATATAGATGTACTGAACAATATTGCGGAAATAAATGGTGAAGACAATAATCAGTTAAGAAGATATTTAGGAATGTTTTAGGAGGTAAAAAATGGCAGAAATAGTTAAATTAAATCAGGAATATACTTTTGATGGAAAAAAATATAGAGAAATTGAATTGGATTTTGAAAGCTTGACAGGGAAAAAAATGTTAATCGCTGAAAGTGAATTTAAAAAAAGAAATAAAGGAGCAGCTGTAAAAGAACTTGAAGATGGATGGTTACTTACTGTAGCTGAGAAAGCCAGCGGAATAAAATACGGAAGTTTGCTTGAACTAAAAGGAAAAGATTATATAAAAGTAATAAATGCAGCAAGAAATTTTATAGTAGTCTCGGATTCAGAAGAGACTACTGTAGATACAGGGAACGTGGAAGAAACGAATCAGGAAGAGATTTTGGAAACAGAGTAAGTCAAAATATACAATTGCAGGATATTGTAACTGATCTCTTAGAAGTATTGAATATGAAAAATGATTTTAAAAGCAGTCTGAATATAAGCTATGAAACATTAATGTCTTGTAGCTTATATGAACTGACTGGCTACTGGAGTATAAGGGCAGAGGAATTAGTTCAGGAAGCTGAAATACGGTATGAAAATAGTAAGGAATAAAAAAATGGCATTACGCCATTATATTATTAAATTTATTAATTATTATTTTAAAATACCTAACCAAAGTAGTAAAGGTAGTATAAATACAAAAAAGAGGATTGCAAGAGATGCTATTGCACCAGGAAGAAGTAAAAAGAATTCATTTAACAAATCAAAAAAATCCCAAAAAGCTTCTCTTCTATGTCTTTTGAGCATATCTTCTGCTTCTTTTTTAGTCATTTGAAATACCTCCTTTAATTTTTTAATATATTATACTCTGAAAACAATAAAAAATCAATAAGAATATAGGGAAAGAGAAAGGAGGAAACTATGGCTAAGTCAATGGAGTTAAGTATTGTAATTGGAGCTGTTGCAGGAGGAGCATTAACTGCGCTAAATAGCTTAGGAAAAGCTATGTCTGACACAGGGAAAAAATATAAAAAATTAGCTGAAGAAATGAATAGAAATAAAGCTTCTCAAAACGAAATCAAGAAAATGGAACAGTTAACAAAAAGTTATGTTTCAGCTGGAAAAGAATGGATTACGGCTGTTACTAAATTGAGAAAATTAAAAGAAGCATATGAAAAAACAGGCAAAAGCAACACTAAACTTGCAGAAAAAATAAAGCAACAAGAAAAAGCGGTAGAAAAATTAAATGCTAAAAAATTACAGGAAGAAAGAGCTTTCAAACGTGCCCAAAGTGCTATTGAATCGGAACATAAAAGTTTGAAACAATATAGAGAAACTGTTGAAAAGACTGCAAAAAGTCTTGAAAGACAACAAAAATTGAAAAGAATGGAAGAAAATTATAAAAAGCGAAATGAAAATTTAGATAAATTATCAAGTTATGGAGATACGGCTACTAAAATAGGAGCGGTGACTGGAGCAATTGTAACAGTTCCGTTAAAAATATACATGGATGTTGAAGAATCTCAGGCAGACTTACGTAAAATTTTAGGAAAAGAAGCTGAACTTTATTATGATAAACTAGCTGAAATAACAAAAAATTCTCCATTATCACAAGTCGAAATTAACGAAATAGCAGGAGCATTATCTCAGGCGGGAATAAAAGGAAACGACATAGTTGAATATACTCAAAAAGCACAACAAATGAAAGTGGCATTTGATATGTCAACACAACAGGCAGGAGAATTTTTAGCTAAAACAAGGGAACAGTTAGGGCTAGGAAAAGAGGAACTATTTTCCTACATGGATACAATAAATATGATGTCAAATAGATATCCCGTAACGGCTGAACAATTAGCTGAAGTGTCGTCAAGAACTGCAGGATTTGCTAAAAATATAAATTTAGCTAAAGAATCTAATATGGCTTTTGCTACTTCTATAATGTCTACGGGAGTAAATGCTGAGCAAACAAGTACTGTTTTAAACAAAATGTATGCCGAATTAGCACAAGGAGCTAATACCAAAGCTAAAGCGAGTGCATTACAAACTTTAGGAATAAATCCTAGCACTATTGAAAAAGAAATGGCACAAAATGCTGAAGGAACAATTCTAAAAGTGCTTGAAAGAATAAAAAATGCTAATGTTGCTGACAAAACAGGTCTAATTACTGATATTTTTGGAAGTAATGCCTCTACAATAAATGGAGTTTCTACACTTACTAATAATTTGGATGGGTTAAAACAAAAATTAAATGAAGTGAAACAAGGAGCACATGGGAATGAGACAGTAAGTGCTGAGTATCAGGAAAGACTTGCAACTTTATCTAATCAATTAAAAATAGCAAAAAACAATTTAATGTTGGGATTAGCGAATCTTGGTGTAGCATTAGCTCCAACTGTTAAAAGTTTAATTGAACAGATAACTCCCTTAGTCGAAAAATTTGCTAACTGGGTTAAAGAAAATCCTCAATTGGTTGGAAGTATAATGAAAGTAATAGGAGTAATTGCTATTTTATCAGGGACAATTGCAGGTATTATAACTGTCGGGGTACCTCTTCTAAAATTTGTTAATTTATTGTTTTTAGTATTTTCAAAATTAGGTGTACTTTTAGCTGCGAATCCTATTGCGGTTGTAATTATCGCAATAGTGGCAGTAATAGCTATAGTAGTACTTCTTTATAAAAAATGTGCATGGTTCAGGAATTTTGTAAATGGCATGTGGAAAATGATAGCAAATGTTGCAGTGAGTGTGTGGAATGGAATAAAATGGACTGCAATAGCAATATGGAATGGAATAACCGCGTACATTAAATTTTGCATAAACGTTTGGAAAGCAATTTTTAAAGGAATAGTTATCATAGCAAAAGCTGTATGGAATGCAATTAAATTTGCTGCTATTCTTGTATGGTCTATAATAGTAGCTTATATAAAAGTTCATATTGCAATAATAAAAGCTATATTCAAAGGAATATTAATTGTAGCTAAGATGGTATGGAACGGGATAAAAGCTTCAGCAGTTGCAACATGGAATAACATCAAAACAGGAATCAGGCTTGTCAAGGCAGTGTTCACTGGAGATTGGAACACAATCAAAAGTATTGCTTTAGGAGTTTGGAACAGTATTAAAAGTGGATTTTCGGGCATGATTGACGGTGTGAAAAGCATTTTAAGCGGAGTAGTTAAATACTTTAGTGACAAGTTTAATGAAATTAAAAGCAAAGCACAAAATTTACCTCTAATTGGTGGAATGTTTGGAAAAAACTATACTGGAACAAATTATTGGTCTGGTGGGCTTACTACGGTTGCAGAACGTGGAGCTGAAATGATTAAAATTCCGGGACAGTCTCCATTTATTGCTCAGAGTGAAATGTTAATGAACTTGCCAAAGGGTACCGAAATACTCAATGCTTCTAGGACGAAAAATACACTAAGGGATAGAGTAAATAGAATAAAAGAAAGAGCTTCTAGCTTGGGAAGTGGTGGCTCAACTGTTGTAGGTGGAGACACTATAAATATCACAATTAATGCTGGAAGTAATTCTAACGCAAATGATATAGCAAAAGAAGTTGAAAGAATACTTAAGGAACGTGATAACAGAAAAAGAAGGGTGGCGTTTGGATAATGAAGACAAGAGTTTACAGAACTGTCAGTGGGGACACGTGGGATTTAATAGCTTATAAAGTCTATGGAAATGAAAAATACTTTCATAGACTCATAAGAAACAATCTAAATTTAATAGATGTATCAATATTCCCTGCTGATATTCCTGTCATTATCCCTGAATTTGTTGAAGAACTGGAAAAGGAAATTCAGGAAAACAAACTGCCACCTTGGAAACGAGGTAAATAATGCTGGCTAGAGGAATAAAGGTAATAGTAATATTCAATGGAGTTGATATATCTAAAGATATAGCTCATTCCATATCTTCTTTTAACTATACTGACAACAGTAAGAATGCTATAGATGACTTAGAATTGGAACTGGAAAACATGGATTACCGTTGGCTGAAAGAATGGTATCCGGACGAAAATGCCCAGTTAATAGTTGGAATATACGAGGATAACGGAAAAGACGGAAGTTTTTTGGATATTGGAACATTCTATATCGATGAGCCAACATTTGACAATGACAGGCTTAATCTTAAGTGTATAGCTATCCCGTTAGATGGGAATATACGTGATCAGAAAAATACTAAAGCTTGGGAAAAGATAACTTTAAAAGAGCTTATTAATCAGATAGCTATGCTACATCAAATGAATGTAGAAATTCATGCAGATAACGAATATTATGAAAGACTTGACCAGGAAAATGAAACTGATTTGGCTTTTGTAGACAGAGTTATAAAAGAAACTGGACTTAGCATGAAAATATCGGATGATACTATTATTATTTTTGATGATGACAATATAAAAGACAATGACGCAATTGAAAAATTTAATATCCGAGATAGCAGAATCCGTAGTTTTAATCTGAAGAAAAAGAATAAGGGCATATATGACAAAGTCGAAGTGTCATATTATGATCCTGACAAGAAAAAGTTAATCAGAGAAACAATGACTAAAGAGGAGCTTGAAAAACGGAACGAGGTGAAAACTGATGCCTGATGTTACTTACAAAAAATCTAAAGCAAAACTTAAAGAAAAAGCAGATAAAAAAGAAAAAAGAAGTAAAAAAGAAAAGGTAAAAAAAATAAAAACCAAAGGCAAATCAGACCCAAAAAAAGTGGCAAAAAAAACTTTAAAGGAAAACTTGAAACAGGAATATCAGGTTACTTTGACAGTTGATGGAAGCACTAAATATATGGCTGGAATGACAATAGAGTTAGATGAAAGCTGGGGTAAATTTGAGGGTAAATATGTAATTGATAAAGTTAAGCATAATATTACAGGCGACTATTCATGCGAGCTTGAGTGTATGAAAGTTGGAGCTAGGGAAAATGCTGAAAAGAATGCTAAAGCTCAGACTAAAGAAGAACAAAAGAAAAAAGAAGCAGAAAAAGAAAGAAAAAAAGCTTCTAAAAAATCTAGTAAAAAAAATAAGAACAGTAAAACAAGTACTAAATCAAGTAATAAAAATAATCCAACTAATAGAAAAATGAGCAGGTAGAAAGGAGTTAAAATGTTAGAAATATTAAAAGCTGGAGAAGTAAGTGCAATAGATTACAAGACAGGAAAAGTAAGAGTTTTATTTTCTGCAGGAGACAATAAAACAAGTGACTGGCTTAACATTTTAGTTCCTTTTTCTGAAAGTCATTCTGACAATTATATGCTTTCGGTTGGTCAAACAGTCTACTGCTTATTTTTTCCTGAAATGATGGAACAGGGAGTGGTACTTGGATGTCCAATGCGGAACAGTTCTGCAAGTGCTAGTGAAGTTAAAAGGACTTTTAGTGATGGTGGATTTTATAGCTATGACAATGGAATTTTAACATTGAATCCAGTTTCAAAAGTTGTGATTAATGCTAATACTGAAATCAATGGAAATCTGACTGTGTCCGGGACAACTATTACAGGAGGAAGTATCAATCTTAATACTCACACTCATAGCGGAGTTACTGCCGGCGGAAATAAGACAGGAGGTCCTCAATAATGATAGGAAGTCTTGGAGATGTAATATTTGAAGTATCTGATAAAAAAGTATCTTCAATCAATAATGAACTGTCAAGAACTTATAAGAGTAAAATATCTGAGCATAATGCAATATATGGTCCTGGTATGGTAAGACATCAGGGAAGAGAACTGATAGAAATAAGTTTTGGAATTTCTTTAGTTTCAACATTATTACCTGATTCCTCTCCAGTTGAAGAGCTGGATAAAATAAAAACCATGTGGGAATTTGGAGAATATGGTTATTTAACATTCGGAGGGCAGACCTTCGGAGCTTTCCCTTTTTTGATAGTAGATATGACCGAAAAAAATTCATACTTTAACAAAAAAACTTCCATCTTTGATGTTATAAATTTGGAATTGACACTAAAAGAATATATAGACAATCCAAAACTGTATAATCAGATAATAGAGCAGTTAAAAGCACAAAAGAAAGAACAGGAAAAACTGGCTGAAACAGAAATTGAAAACGTTCAGGAAGAGCAGAAAACAAAATTAGATCAATTGAAAAATAATATAAATAAGGCGACTGATAAAATAAATAAAACATTAGAGAAAATAGAAAATAAAAAGAATGAAATATTAGATAAGCTGGAACAGATTAAAAAGGATTATAAAGTACATGAATTCATGAATTTATTACGAGCCGGACTGATTACTGCAGATAAAATAAAAGAAATGACAGAGTACAGTAAGACTATGAAATCGGAAACAGATAGACAGATATTACTTAATGTAATAAGAAACTATTTAGGAGGTATTTAGAATGATATATGTAACATCAGATCAAGAAATTAATTATGCTCCTAAGAATACTGTAGAAGAGGTAGTAACTAATGTTGGAATGCTTTTAAGAGTGTACAAAGAGGAACAGCCACTCAACCGTGATTTTAGTTTTGATAGTGACTTGATAGATAAAAATATAACAGTTGTAGAAAATAAGATAATGTCTCAATTACTTGAAACGTTCAGGAAGTATGAGCCAAGGGCATTACTTAAAACTACACAAATAATAATGAAAGATAAGTACAGGAATGAGTTTGAAATTACATTGGGAATTGAGGTGATAGAGATTGAGTGAAATAATATCTGAAGATTATCAGATAATAGATTCTGATGCTTGGGAAATGGAAAAAATAATGATTGACAGATTTCAAGAACTGAGCGGAAGAAAATTAAGTGAAGCAAGTCCTGAAACATTAATATTTAAAACTGTTTCATATCTATTATCGCTTAGAGAAGAAAAATATAATGATGATTTAAAACAAAATTATTTAAGGTATGCAAGGGATGAGCGACTAGATTTGAGAGGTGAAATATATGGAGAACGTGGAAATAGACTATTAGAACAGTCAGCAAGAGCAACATTCAGATTTTATATTTCTGCTCTACAATCAACTGATATAGTTATTCCGAAAGGTTCAAGGATAAGATACAACGACCTTTATTTTGAAACAGATGAGGAAAATAAAATATTAAAAGGTAACTTGTTTACTGATGGCATTGCGTCATGTAATACAATTGGAAAAATAGGAAATGGAATACCGGTTGGACAGATAAAAGACATGGTGGATATTTATCCTCATTATTTAAAAGTTGAAAATATAACTGCAAGTAATGGTGGAACTGACAGGGAACTTGATGAAATTTATAGAGAAAGAATTAGAACGCTTCCTGAATCGTTTTCTGTAGCAGGACCAGCGGGAGCTTATGAATTTTGGGCAAAAACTGCAAGTCAGGCAATAATTGATGTTAAAGTTACCAGTCCAAAACCTTGTGAAGTTGAAATATATATATGGAGCGATACAGGATTACCAACCTTGGAATTAAAGGACAGGGTTATGAAAGTTGTAAATGATGACTATATACGACCTTTAACTGATAAAGTAACAGTCAAAAATCCAACGGTTGTGAACTATGATATAACTTTAAATTATTTTATTGATAAAGAAAACGAATCTTTAGTGAATACTATACAAGAAAATGTAAAAATTGAAACTGATAAATATGTATTGTGGCAAAAAGAAAAATTAGGAAGAGATATTAATCCTGATGAACTTATAAA
>ERZ772977.48-NODE-48-length-98285-cov-7.116869_pt1 | contig 98285 bp, 106 predicted proteins | sample MGYA00511131_ERZ772977 | MGnify/ENA primary metagenome ERZ772977 (study PRJEB29015, sample SAMEA2737935) | human oral metagenome | biome: human oral; feature: human-associated habitat; material: dental | place: China | collected 2151 ...
ATGAGCTTTTCCCCATGCGCTTTGCCCGCATCGGCGCGACTGTCATAATATAACATGCACAAGAACTTCCGTCAAGGACATTTTTTATTTTCTCTGTTCGCATAAAAATAACTGTGTTATAATCGTCTCGTTATAGATGAAGGGAGCGTCTTATGTACGAACTCAAACACAATCTCATACTCCCTGATCTCCGTGCCGCACTCCCATACACTCCGTCGCAGGAACTGATATTTATCGCCGGCGGGCGTCCGCCTGCGAAGAATTGGCTCACGGAGCTGGCGGGACAAAACAAAAAAGGCGGTACGAATCGTCCTGTCTGGGCGATTGATCGCGGGGTAAATATATGCCGAGCTTCTGCCCTTTCTCCCGCCTGCCTGATCGGTGACGGCGACAGTGCAGATAAGGCTGCATGGACATGGGCAACAGAACGAGGCGCAAGAGTGTATCGCTATCCGCCCGAGAAAGATTTCACAGATACAGAACTCGCGCTCAATATTGCCGTACAGAACATTTCTTGCCCTCTTGTCATTTTAACGGCGGGGTTTGGCGGACGGCTCGATCATCTCATAAGTACGGCTGCGGTTGCTGCGCATGCTTCCGTTTTCTGTGTCCTCGCGGACGAACGGGAAGCCCTTTTCTATCTTCATGCAGGCGAATCTTTGGCAATCGAATGCCAAGTGCCGCCATGCGCAATTTCCCTTCTTCCTTTCTCAGAGGAGTGCACTGGCGTATCGACCACGGGGCTCTATTGGGAGTTGACCGATGCCCGCATCACGAATAGTTCCTCACTTGCAATCAGCAACGTGCTTGCTCCTGATAATACCGAAAAAACTTTTACTGTTTCCACCCGCAGCGGTATCCTTGGAGTCTATCTCTGTCATATAAAATAAGGATTTTTATTTCATGAACATCAATATTCCGCAATCCTATTTCAGCAAGCTCATGCGCGCCGTTGTAGAGTTCGAACTCATTGAAAACGGTGACCGTATTCTGATTGGTGTATCCGGCGGAAAAGACAGCATTTTTCTCACCTATGCGCTTGCAATTCTGCGTGAACGGTTGAAAAAGGATTTTTACATTGCAGCGTTTACCGTCAACCCGCAGTTCGACAAAGTATTCGATACAGGCTCTATTGCGGCCTTCTGCAAAAATCTCAATATCCCCTATGAAGTGGTGGATGTAGACATCGCAGGCGCAATTGCTGCGCAGAATGATAAAAGCCCCTGCTTTACCTGCGCATTCTTCCGGCGCGGCGCGGTTAACCGCTATGCTGTGGCGCACAAAATGAATAAGGTTGCTTATGCGCATCATCACGATGATGCGGTGGAGACTTTTCTCATGAGTTTGTTTTATTCGGGCCAGCTAAGCACGTTCCGACCCAAGACTTATCTGGATAAGACCGATATCACAGTCATCCGCCCTCTTGTCTACTTTCGTGAACAGGAGATCATCGATGCAGTCCAGTACCACGGCTTCACACCGATTCCATCGCCCTGTCCGCACAACGGAAATACGACACGGCAGACCGTCAAGGAGCTGATTGCAAAGCTTTGTACGGATAATCCGAACCTCTACTATCACCTCGCTGCAGGAATGCGCGAGAGCGCTCTCGGCGAACTCTGGCCGGCAAGCAAGACGCGCAGAGAGATGGAGCACACCTACCGGGCATTTATGCAAAGGACATAAATACACTTGTATTCATTCACCATAGCAAAGGAGCCGGACGATGGAGTGAAAATCACTTCATTGTCCGACTCCTATTTATGCGCTCTTATTAATCTCGTCCAAGTTTATCACGCAGAATAACATCGTGCGCGCCCCCCTCAACAATGCTGGTCGAGGAGACGAGCGTGAGCTTCGCCTTATCACGGAACTCGGGGAGTGTGAGCGCACCGCAGTTGCACATGGTGGAACGTATCTTGGAGAGTGTCGTCTGAACGTTTTCTTTGAGGGGTCCCGCATAGGGAACGTAGGAATCTACCCCTTCCTCAAAGGACAGTTTCTTGCTGCCGCCGAGATCGTAACGCTGCCAGTTGCGCGCACGGTTCGAACCCTCGCCCCAATACTCCTTATAGTACGTTCCGTTCACCATGACGCGATCCGTCGGGCTCTCGTCAAAACGCGAGAAGTAACGTCCAAGCATTAGGAAGTCCGCGCCCATCGCAAGCGCAAGCGTCATATGGTAGTCATAGACGATGCCGCCGTCCGAGCAGATGGGGATGTAGACGCCAGTTTCCTTAAAATATTTGTCGCGCTCGGCACACACGTCAATGAGCGCGGTCGCTTGCCCGCGCCCAATTCCTTTAGTCTCACGTGTAATACAGATCGAACCGCCGCCGATGCCGACCTTGATAAAGTCCGCGCCTGCGTTTGCAAGGAAACGGAATCCCTCGCCGTCAACGACATTGCCCGCGCCGACTTTGACCGTATCACCGTACTGCTCGCGGATGTGTTGAATGGTCATGCGCTGCCACTCGGAGAATCCCTCGGAGGAGTCGATGCAAAGAACATCTACACCCGCGGCAATGAGGGCCGGGACGCGATCCGCATAATCGCGCGTATTAATGCCGGCGCCGACAATGTAGCTTTTATTATCGTCCGTCAGCTCAAGCTCATTTTCCTTGTTGTCCGTATAGTCCTTGCGGAAGACCATATAGCGCAGACGTTGATTCTTATCAATCAGCGGGAGCATATTCAATTTGCGCTCCCAGATGAGATCGTTTGCCTGTGTAAGACTAGTCGAGTCCGCATCTGCCCAGATAAGTTTCTCAAAGGGTGTCATAAAGGTGCTGACCTTTGTATCGAGAGACATGCGCGAGACACGGTAGTCACGGCTCGTCACGATGCCGACGAGTTTTCCGTTCGCTGTCCCGTCTTCCGTGACTGCCATCGTAGAGTGCCCGGTCTTTGCGAGGAGATCGAGCACGCCGCCAAGACTTGTTGTGGGACTGATATTGGAATCGCTGCTGACAAAGCCGGACTTATAGTTTTTCACACGAGAGACCATCGCCGCCTCTGCTTCGATGGACTGGGAACCATAGATGAACGAAATGCCCCCCTGTTTGGCAAGTGCGATCGCCATCGTATCGTTGGAGACTGCCTGCATGATTGCAGATGTCAGCGGTATATTCATCGTGAGCTCCGGTTCCTCATCGCGATGAAACTTGACCAGCGGTGTACGAAGTGAGACATTCGCGGGGAAACACGCTTCGGAAGAATATCCGGGGATGAGCAGATACTCTCCAAATGTGTGCGATGGTTCTTTGTAATAATGCGCCAAGGGAACCCTTCCTTTCTATTTCCGCTACAAAATTATTGTCGTATAATATACGCGCTTCCGGCAATACTGTCAACCCCGCAGAAAAGCAACGGATCATCCGCCCTGGAAAATGACAATATTGTCAAAAAATCCCTAAGAGTTTCACGTTCACTCTTAGGGAAATCAGTGCCGCATCGGCATAATTTGCGATGGTGCCGAAGGCCGGGGTCGAACCGGCACGTTGTTGCCAACGGCAGATTTTGAGTCTGCTGCGTCTGCCAATTCCGCCACTTCGGCATGGGAAATTGGAATCTGTTCCGTGTATTATAGCATCCTGCAGAGTTCGTTGTCAACGTCAGCAGAGATCGGCTTCCAAGCGGTGGATAAGCCCCATATCCGCCGCAAACCAAGGGACGGTATAAAGGTCGCTCCGTCCAAACCACCGTCCCTCCGAATGTACGCTGAGCTGCGGCTCACCCGCAATATGACGGCATATGTAGAGGCGCATATTCATATGATATTCGGGATAGTCGTGATCTACAGTGCCAAGCAGGCGCTCTACTGCAATTTCGACATCAAGTTCCTCACGTATCTCACGAATAAGTGCCTCCTCGTCGCTCTCTCCCGGCTCGACTTTCCCGCCTGCGAACTCCCATGTCCCGGTATAGGCACCGTAACTGCGGCAGGCGCCGAACACTTTACCATCGCGCAGGATAGCACCCGCAACGACATCGATATGCTTTCGCTCACTCATACCTTCCTCGCTATTCCTTTTCACTCTTTGTTGCACGCAAAAAGAGTCGTGTCAACTGCTCGCTCGGATCACTTCCCTGCGCGACGATCTCATAGACGGTTTCGGAGATGGGCAGATCAACATGGTACTGCTTTGAGAGCGCCATCAAAGCCTCTGCTGTATAAACGCCCTCGGCAATCTTGTGGAAATCCCCTGCCGTGCCGCGTACAACCGCCTCGCCATAGCGGCGATTGTTGCTGTGCGGTGAAAAGAGCGTTGCCTCATAGTCACCGAGGTGCGAGAGTCCGTAGATCGTCTCTCCGTCTCCGCCCATTGAACGCACGAGGCGAAACAGTTCTCGCGTTCCGCGCGCCATTAAAGCTCCTTTGAGGCTGGCATAGGAAAGCCCGTCCAGCATTCCCGCTGCAAGGCCAATGACATTCTTCGCGGCCGCACCGACCTCCGTTCCAAGGAGGTCCTCTCCATAATAGAAACGAATAAGAGGGCTGCCAAGCACATCCACAAGTTCCCGCAAAGTCTCCCTATCCTCGCCCGCGAGCACCATGCAGTTCGGAATACCGTGCACGAAGTCCTGCACGTGTCCGGGCCCAACCCAGACGACAGGCTTTATCGCCGGGCCAAGCTCCTCGCGCACAACAGTGGTGAGGCGCTTGCCCGTACCGATTTCTAATCCCTTCATACAGAGAATGACACGTCGATACGCGAGTTCTTCTGCTTGTCCATGCTCACATAGACCACGTAGGAAGGAACGAAATGCCTGTGCGTGAATGGAAATTATTACAATCTCTGCCGTACGAATTGCCTCTGTCAAATCATCCGTCAGCCGAATCTCCTCGGGCAGCGTCAGAAATTCATTGCGCCGAGCTGCACGCAGTTCGGCAAGATGCTCCGAACCCGTGCGTCCCCAAAGCGTGACCTCGTGCCCGACCCGATACGCATACCATGCGTGAAATGTCCCCCAACGGCCGCAGCCCAGCACCGAAACTCTCACGCTGATACCTCCGCATGTATATGAACAAGATCACAAACGACTGCTCCCGCCATAATCATTCCCGCAACCGGTGGGACAAAGGATACGCTGCCTGGCACCGTATGACGTCCCGGGGGAGGCGTCCCGCCCTCGGTGACAGTGGAGCGCGGGCGCTCACGCGAACAAACGACCTTGAGCTTTGGAATGCAGAGTTCCTTCAGTTTCTTTCGCAGAATTCGTGCAAGAGGGTCGCCTTTCGTCTGATAGATATCCATGACCTCGAACATTGTCGGATCAATTTTATTCGCCGCCCCCATACTCGCAATCTCAGGAATTCCTCGTATGTGACACTGCATCGCGAGATCGATCTTTGCCGTCACATTATCCACTGCATCCAATATATAATCGTACGGCTCCTGAAAGAACGCATCGGCAGTCTCCGGCAAGTAGAATGCTCTCATCTCCTGTACCTCGCAAATAGGATTGATCGCACGGATGCGCGCCGCCATAACTTCAGTCTTTGCCGCACCGACGGTCTCCGTCACTGCGTGGATCTGCCGATTGATATTCGTCACATCGATCGTATCATGATCAATCAGAGTCAGCCTCCCAACACCGGCGCGCGCAAGGGCCTCAGCAGCATAGGAGCCGACGCCGCCGATGCCGAACACTGCCACAGAGCTTTCTGCGAGCCGCGCAAGTCCTTTTTCCCCCAGCAGCATCTCTGTCCGTATGAAGCGCTGATCCTTCATATCCGTCCGCCTTCCTCATAATAACGCATAGGAAAAAGCTGCCGCAAAAGCATCGCTCCGCAGCAGCTCCTTTCATACGCACATCTTCGTCCAAATTTTATTTAACCACCAAAACCGGACACTTGGACTGTTCCACAACATATTGGCTAACGCTGCCGAGCAGCACGCCTTTGACAACGCCAAGCCCGCGGCTGCCCATGACAATAAGGTCAATGTCATTCGTCTCCGCAAAATCGAGGATGACCACTGCCGGCGATCCCGTATCCGAGAACGACTCCTTCGCAACGCCCTCAGGAACCATCTCCAGCGCACGGTCGAGGATGACGTTCCCCGCCTTCGTCACGGAGTCGAGAATGGCATCCGACAGCACAGCATTAATCGCAAGTTGGTTGATGTTTGCAACATAGAGAAAGTTCAATTTCGCCGCACAGATTTGTGCAAGCATTACAGCCTTTTCAATTGCACGGTCGGCTCCCTCAGAGCCATCCACCGGAACCAAAATATTCTTGATCATGGCAGTTCCTCCTCACTTCTATAAAAGAACATAAACCATATAAGCCGTTATCCATTTCCTGCAATCAGTACGTTGGAATGCGCATGTTCCAAGACGGTCTGTGTGACGCTCCCGAGAAGCATCCCGCGCACACGTGAACGTTTGCGTCTGCCAATGACCACCAGCCCACTCCCCATCTCATCAATAAACTGCAGGATTTCATCTGCCGGCGCTCCCGTACGGTGATGGCGCACAGAAGAAATATTGTCCGGCAATAGAGACTCTGCTCCTATGAAGATTTCATGCGCCTCCTCAGCTGCGGGGCGTACAACGCTTCGCGGAAGCCATGGAACGTCCCCTTCATCTGTGCTCTCATCAAAGGGAGACACATAGAGAAGATCCACGATTGACTGCGTCGCGCATGCAAGCTCTCCTGCCAAACGAACAGCGCGCAGAGTCTCCTCCGTTCCGTCCACAGGAACAAGTATGCGCGTGTACTTCGTGGAATGTCCCATCGGGCACCTCCCGTCCCGCCTTCTTTGTTGTATCTATTCGCGGAATTCTGTCAAACTCCTTCTTTATCTCAGCGACTTTTCCTCAGATCGAAAATAAATTGACGTGTTCCGCTGAAAATGATAGACTGACTCTACGAAAGCAGTAATGGAGGCAATCACAATGGGAGAAGAACAAACCGAGCAGACAGATGAAAATGTCGTTGCATCGACAGGCATTTCCGATATTTATGCTGCAGCCAAACAATTGGAAGGCATTGTACGCAAGACCCCGCTGATCTACAGTGACTTCTTCTCCGACATCTCAGGAAACGCAACCTACCTCAAACTTGAAAACCTCCAGACCACAGGTGCATTCAAGCTGCGCGGCGCATACAACCGCATCAGCATGCTCACGGATGAAGAGAAGGCCCGCGGTGTCATCACCGCCTCAGCCGGTAATCATGCACAGGGAGTTGCATATGCCGCGCAGAAACTCGGCGTACGCGCCGTCATCTGCATGCCCGCAACGACCCCAATCCTTAAGGTGGAAGCGACACGTGCGCTTGGTGCTGCTGTCATCCTGCACGGCAACGGCTTCGATGACGCCTACACGCACAGCCTTGAATTGCAGAAGAAAAATGGATACGTCTATATTCACCCCTTCAACGACCGCGATGTGATCGTCGGCCAAGGAACCATCGCTCTCGAAGTGATTGACGCACTCAAGGACGTGGATGCCATTCTTGTCCCGATCGGCGGCGGCGGACTCGCCTCCGGCATTTCCTTTGCCGCCAAGCTGGTCAATCCGCAGATAAAAATCATTGGCGTTGAACCCGAAAACGCAGCCTGCATGAAGGCTGCTCTCTCCTGCGGACGGACGATCACACTCCCTTCTGCCGATACGGTCGCCGACGGCTGCGCGGTACGTACCGCAGGAAAACTCACACTTGCGTTTTGCCGCCGTTATCTCGACGAAATCATCACCGTCTCTGAGATGGACATCATGAGCGCTCTTCTCTCGCTCATCGAAAAGCACAAACTCATCGCAGAGGGTGCAGGCGTCCTGTCACTCGCCGCGCTCGGCAAGCTGCACATGAAGGGAAAAAAGGTCGCCGTCCTCATCAGCGGCGGCAACATCGATATCTCTACCATCTCCGCACTGATCTCAAAGGCGCTCATCTCACGAGGGCGCGTCTTCCGCTTCTCCGTTGAACTCCCCGACAAACCGGGGCAGCTTCTTACTGTCGCGCAAATCCTCACCGACCAAGATGCAAACGTCATTCGTCTCGACCACGATCAGACGATGGTGACAGACAGCTTCCAAAAAGTCCAGCTTACCGTCACGGTCGAAGCACACGGGCAGGAACACATCGACCGCATCGTCCGTGCGCTCTCCGAGAACGGATTTGAAATCAATAAGATTTACTGAAGAAAGGATATCCCGAAGAATGACTGCCGGCCCATTAAAATGCATTGATCCCGATACGGCGCAGCACCTTGCCGATCTGTTTAAGACCCTCGGTGATCCTACCCGCATCAAGATTCTCTCCCTCCTCGCCACAGCGGAGGAGCTGCGCGTCTACGACATTGCAGACGGTCTCGACATGGGGCAGTCCGCGATCTCACATCAGCTGCGCGTACTCCGCACCTCTCGTCTCGTAAAGTTCCGCAGAGACGGCAAAGAAGTGCTCTATTCGATTGACGACGACCACGTACTGAAACTGCTTGGACAGGGACTTGAACACGTTCAGCACGCTTAAGGAAATGCCACGAAAGGAAGATTTTATGAAAGGCCTGCCCCGACTTCTCGTCTGTACCGGCATCCTTTTCGCCTTTGCAGCCGGAACAGCATTCGCTTCTCCTACTCTGCGCGAGGGCGCTCATGGGCACGATGTGCTCGTTCTGCAGCAGGCTCTTCAAAAAGCGGGCTACAAGATCAAAAATGCCGACGGCGTCTTTGGCAAGGACACGGAACGAGCCGTGGCCGAGTTCCAACGAGACAATAAGATCAAGATCACAGGCGTTGTCAATAATGCAACCTGGCGTGCATTAAAGAATGCACCGTCCACACGCCCCTGGGGGGTGGACATCGCACCGCCGACAAAGAAGAATCTCCCGCTTGCCCCCAACGGGAAGCCCATTCTCCCCGCAAGCAAGGTATCCGATGTCATCAAAACGGCAAAGTCATATATGGGCACTCCCTATATCTTTGGCGGCGCAACGCCAAAGGGCTTTGACTGCTCTGGCTATCTCCAGTATGTATTCCAAAAGCACGGCATCGCTATCCCGCGCACAGCAGACGAACAGTATAAACTCGGACTGCGTACGAAAAGCACAAAGGAACTTGTGCCCGGCGATCTCGTCTTCTTCGAGACCTACGAAAAGGGCGCATCACACTGCGGCATCTACCTCGGCAAGGACGAGTTCATCCATGCCTCGACCAGCAAAGGCGTCCGTATTGACAAACTCTCCAACAGCTACTGGCAGCCGAGATTCCTTGGCGGAAAGCACATCGTGAAGTAACACCTGGAGTACTGCGCAGCCATATTGACTTTTCACCTGCCGCTCATTATAATAGGTCGGTATCGGGATGTAGCGCAGTTTGGTAGCGCGCTTGCTTTGGGAGCAAGATGTCGCAGGTTCGAATCCTGTCATCCCGACCACTCACTGCGCCTGTAGCTCAGTTGGATAGAGCAACGGCCTTCTAAGCCGTGGGTCGAGGGTTCGAATCCCCCCAGGTGCACCATCGCAGGTAAACCGTATCGCCAACGGGCGGTGCGGTTTTTTGATGCGCAAAAGCAAAAACGGATGTGAGATTCGATTCTCACATCCGCTGATGTCCGATATGGTGGAGACAAGGGGGATCGAACCCCTGACCTCTTGCATGCCATGCAAGCGCTCTCCCAGCTGAGCTATGCCCCCGCGCATCCGCGCTGACAAAGGGTAGTATATCGAAAAGCATACATGTTGTCAAGACAGATTTTTAGCGCATACCCGCACCGTTGTGGCATATTCTATACTTTCTCGTTGCGAACCTGATACGTCCCGCTGAGAATATCCTTCCACCATGTCTCATGTTCCCGATACCACGTGATGGTGCTCTGGATGCCATCGGCAAATGTTGTGATGGGCTTCCAGCCGAGTTCACGTTCCATCTTCGCCGGATCAATCGCGTAGCGCCGATCATGTCCCTTGCGGTCCGCAACATAGGAGATCTGTTCCTCGCTCCTGCCAAGCGCGTGCAGGATTGTTCGGACGACCTCAATGTTTGAGCGCTCATTGTGCCCGCCAACATTATAAACCTCGCCAAGTTTTCCCCTGCGCACGATAGAGTCAATCGCCGCACAGTGATCATCGACATGCAGCCAATCACGCACATTGAGCCCATCGCCATAGACGGGCAACTTCGCCCCCTGCATCGCGCGAATGATCATGAGGGGGATGAGTTTCTCGGGGAACTGGAAGGCTCCGTAATTGTTGGAACAACGCGAGATCGTAATCGGTAGGTCGTAGGTGCGTGCATACGCCTGCACGAGAAGATCTGCGGATGCCTTGGATGAGGAATACGGGCTTGATGCGTGAAGAGGTGTCTCCTCCGTGAACAGGAGATCAGTCCGGTTGAGCGGCAGATCACCGTAGACCTCGTCCGTAGATACCTGATGATAGCGCTGAATACCGTATTTACGACAGGCATCAAGCAGAACGCTCGTCCCGATGATATTTGTCTGAAGGAAAATCTCAGGATTCTCAATGGATCGGTCAACATGGGACTCCGCGGCAAAATTCACGATGATATCCGGCTGCGTGCATTCAAAGGTCGTATAGACAGCTCTCCGATCCGCGATATCGCCACGCACAAACGAGAACTGTGAATACTCTTTGGCCGCATCGAGCGTCGCAAGGTTTCCCGCGTATGTCAGCGCATCATAACAGATAATCTGATCTTCTGGATGCGTGCGCAGCTCATAGTAGATGAAATTCGCGCCGATAAATCCTGCGCCGCCGGTGACGATGATCTTCATAGTCTCTGCTCCTTTTCTCTTCACTTTGTAGAGTATTCGACATACATGGGCTTTTCCCTTTTCGTCCGATTGGCGTGAAAAGTGATTTACACAAGCCAAACGCACGTGCTATAATCTTTTTAAGGAGGGATAAGAATGCGTGAGCGTACATACATTGCCATTGATCTCAAGGCATTCTATGCCTCGGTTGAATGCATGGAACGCGGACTGAATCCACTGACCACGCATCTTATCGTTGCGGATGAGAGCCGCACGAGCAAGACCATCTGTCTCGCTGTCTCTCCTGCCCTTAAAGCACACGGCATTGGCGGACGCCCGCGTCTCTTCGAGGTCATCCGCGCCATAGAACGGGCAAATGCCCGGCGCCGCAGCCGCGCTCCGCAACATACGCTTGCGGGGGAAACGACAGACGCACAGGAACTTGCGGCAAATCCGGCCCTTGCCATTGCCTATCATATTGCTCCCCCGCGAATGTCACTCTATATGGACTACAGTATGCGCATCTACGAGACCTACCTGCGCCGTATTTCGCCGGAAGACATTCACATCTACTCCATTGATGAGGTCTTTATTGATGTGACGAGCTATCTAGAGACAGAGAGGATCTCGGCGCATGCGTTCACCATCCGCCTCATCCGCGATGTTCTGCGGGAGACGGGCATCACGGCGACAGCAGGAATCGGCCCAAATCTCTACCTTGCTAAGGTCGCGATGGACATCGTAGCAAAACATATCCCGCCGGATTCCGACGGCGTTCGGATCGCAGAACTGGATGAAATGAGCTACCGGAGACAACTTTGGACGCATCGTCCGCTCACAGACTTTTGGCGGATTGGAAGAGGTTACACAAGGAAGCTCGAGGAACACGGTCTCTATACGATGGGCGATATCGCACGCTGTTCTCTTGGCAAGGCGAATGAGCGTCACAATGAGGATCTCCTCTATCACCTCTTCGGCATTCAGGCAGAGCTGCTGATCGATCACGCATGGGGATGGGAACCCACGCGTATGGAGGATATCAAAAGCTACCGTCCAAAGGCGCGCAGCACCCATATGGGACAGGTGCTTCAAATGCCGTATACAGCAGAAAAAGCGCGCCTCGTTGTCTGGGAAATGGCAGACGCACTCTCTACCGAACTTGCTGAGAAACGTCTCACGAGTGATCGGCTGGAACTGACAATCGGCTATGATATCGAATGCCTGACGAGACCTGATATCCGCGATCTCTATCGCGGACGCGTACGCACGGATCGATACGGCAGGCGCATTCCATGGCCGGCACATGGCAAGGTTCTCATCAAACGGAGCGCATCAATGCACATGATCATGGATGCGGTAACTTCTCTGTATGATGAGATCATAAATCCCACACTCCTCATCCGCCGCATTACACTTGCGGCATATCATCTGATAACGGAGGAGCAGCACAATTCTGCTGCCAAGCAGATGAGCCTTTTCTCTGCAGAGGAAACTGCTCAGAACATGCGCACGGAAGCGGAGAGAACTGCGCAGGAAAAGGAAACGGCACTGCAGCAGGCGCTTGTCGCGATCAAAAAAATATATGGAAAAAACGCCATCCTGCGCGGAGCAAATTTGGTTGACGGTGCTACCGCGCGTCTGCGCAATAGCCAGATCGGCGGACACAAAGCATAGGAATAGGAAAGGAGAACCTTTTGCAGCACAGAATAGAGGACTATGCCGACATCATTGACATGGTGCGCCCGGTTTCGAAGACACATCCGCCGATGTCACTGCGCGACCGTGCGGGACAGTTCGCCCCATTCTCGGCGCTCACAGGCCTCCATGTCGCTGCAGATCGCACTGAAAAGCGCAATAACGCGAATACGACGGGCATCATTCTCCCCCGCACCGCAGTTGACAAAGGCACTATAGATCGTTAGAATATTATCCATATCGGGGTGTGGCTCTGCTGTTGACAAAGCACATCGTCTCCAAATGATGCGTCTTCGAACACGCGCCCAGTGAGCCCGATCATTTATACGTCATAGGAGCCAGAAACCCTGGGTGGGCTGGCTTTTTCTTATTCTGGAGGAACTATGGGAAACGAAAGCAGGCGCTGCAGCTGGGTCAATCCGAATGATCCGATGTATGTGAAGTACCATGATGAGGAGTGGAGCAAGCCGCTTCACGACGAGCGAGCACTCTACGAACTATTTATCCTCGAGACGTTTCAGGCGGGGCTGTCGTGGGCAACCATCCTGCACAAGCGTGAGAACTTTCGGCGCGCATACGAGGGATTCATCCCCGAACGGGTTGCTGCCTTTGATGCAGCAAAAATTGAAGAGTTGATGCAGGATGCCGGGATTATCCGCAACCGCCGCAAAATCGAGGCAAGCATTATAAATTCCCGCATATTTCTCGAGATCGCACGCGAGTTCGGCTCATTCGACCGCTATATCTGGGGCTTTACGAATGGAAAGTCCGTGCGCGAAAGCTGCGAACTTCGCACAACGTCGCCGCTCTCGGATGAAATCTCAAAGGATCTCAAACGACGCGGCATGAAATTCGTTGGTTCAATCTGCATCTATTCAACCCTGCAGGCAATCGGCGTGCTTGCCGCACATACAGATGAATGCGATTGGAGCAAAGCATGAGGAGCACGGGGTCCCCACACCTCGCAGCTCTGCGCGCCGCTTTCCCCCACACCGCCCCAATTTTCGCAGGATTTCTCTTTCTCGGACTTGCCTACGGGATCTATACCAATGTCTCAGGCTTCTCGTTCTGGTATCCGATGGCGATGAGTACTCTCATTTTCGGCGGATCACTCGAATTCATTGCAACGGCACTCCTCCTCAGTCCGTTTGCACCGCTCCAAACCTTCCTCCTCGCATTTATGGTTCAGGCACGCCATATCTTCTACGGGATCTCAATGTTTGAAAAGTACCGCGGCACGGGCTGGAAGAAGCCCTATCTCATCTATGGCATGTGCGATGAGTCCTTCTCGATCAACTATACGGCAAAGATCCCGCAAAACATTGATGCAGGCTGGTTTATGTTCTTCGTAACCTTGCTGAACCAGATCTATTGGGTTGCAGGCGCGACCATCGGCGGTCTCGTCGGTGCAAACCTCCCCATCAATACGGAGGGCATCGAGTTTGCGATGACGGCGCTCTTTGTCGTCATCTTTTTGGAACAGTGGCTGAACGATCCGCAGCACTATACAGGCATCCTCGGACTTGCCGCAACAGGTGCTTCCCTCATAATCTTCGGCAGAGATGCATTTATGATTCCGTCCATGCTCATCATTCTCACAGGCTGTCTCGCCGCACGCCCGTTCATTGAGGGGAGGACGACAGCATGAGTTTCCCAGAGGAATGCATCACCATTGGTCTTTGTGCCCTTGCGAGTATACTCACACGCGCACTTCCCTTTCTTCTCCTCTCAGAGAAGAAGCCGACACCGCCCATCGTCCGCTACCTCGGCAATGTTCTCCCTGCTGCGGTCTTTGGGATGCTCATCATCTACTGTCTCAAAGACACCTCCTTTCTGAACGGCAGCCATGGCCTGCCAGAAATTGCCGGCATCATTGCAACGGTCCTGCTGCATCTCAAGTTCCGCCAGATGCTCCTCTCCATTGGGGGCGGCACCGCAGTCTATATGACTCTGATTCAATTTATATTTATTCCATAGAACATAGAAGACCTCTCTGCAGAAAATCTGCAGAGAGGTCTTTTCATATGTCTGATGATTTCTTACATGTAATCATCCGCAGTGCGTGTCTTTGCCTTCTTGCTGACGCCAAGCATCCGTGCGATGCGGTCAACAATGACGTAGAGCACGGGGATGAGGAAGATACCGAAAATGGTGGCAAAGAGCATGCCCCCGACAACGGCAACACCCATACCGTTACGCGCTGCAGCTCCGGCGCCGGATGCCATGCAGAGCGGCAGACAGCCGATGATAAATGCAAAGGATGTCATGAGGATCGGGCGCAAACGCAACCCCGCCGCCTGAATCGCCGCTTTCAGCGGATCCATGCCGCGGTCCACGCGCACCTTTGCAAACTCGACAATCAGAATTGCATTCTTTGCTACAAGACCGATGACCATGATGACGCCGATCTGCATGTAGACACTGTTCTGATAGCCCGCCGCAGGGATGCCAATCGTACCAAAAATCAGGGCAAGGATATACTCAGAGAAGAGCGCCCCAAAGATGCCCGTCGGTACAGTAAAGAGAACTGCAAACGGCACGCTCCAGCTCTCATAGAGCGCTGCAAGGCAGAGAAAGACAAACACGAGTGCAAGTGCAAGCACCTGCATGGTCGAATCCGCAGATTTCTGCTCCTCGCGGCTCTGTCCCGACCACTCGATGTTAAAGCCGGAGCCCGCATGTTTCTGCACAATCTCGGTGATGGCTGCCATCGCCTCACCCGAGCTGTATCCGCTGCCGGAACTTCCCTGGAACGTGATCGAACGCGCACCGTTGAAGCGGCTGATCTGAGTCGGTCCTGTTGTAAGTTTCGGCTTCAGGAGCGTATCAAGCGGAACCATGCCGCCCTGAGAGTTGCGGACAAACACGAACTTCGCCGCCTCTGCCTCGGTGCGGTAGAGCACGTCAGACTGGAGGACAACCTTGTAGGTACGCCCGAACTGATTGAAGTCATTGACCTCATAGCCGCCGAAGTTGACCTGCAGCGCCGTAAATACATCCGAGAGCTGAACGCCGAGGTTCTTGACCTTTTCGCGGTCGATCTCGTATTGATAGCTCGGCGCATTGATCTTAAACGTCGTTCGAACCCCCTGCAGCTCTGGACGTTTATTCGCCTCGGCAAGGATTGCATTTACGATATCGTTGAGTTCAAGATCTGTATGTCCGCTCATGTCCTGGAGCTCAAGTGACCAACCGCCGACATTACCAAGGCCCGGCAGTGCAGGAGGATTGATCGCAATGACGAGTGCTTCCGGTGCCTCCATCGCCCCTACCCGGAACATTGTCCCGACGGCAGCAGCAACGGATTCGTACAGGCTTGTGCGCTGCGACCAGTCCTTCATGCCGACGAAGACAACCGCGCCGTTGGAGTTCGCTCCGCCCGCGAGGATATCAAAGCCGTTGATGGACATGACAGCACTCTGCCCCTTGATCTCGCGCTGTGCTGCCTGCTGGATCTTGTCCACGGTCTTCTGTGTCTGGTTCGTGGACGTGCCCGGCGGCAGCTGAATCGCGATCATCAAGTAGCCCTGGTCTTCCTCAGGGACAAATGTGGTCGGCAAATTCCGATAGATGATCGCTGTGAGCCCGCAGACAATGAGCAAAAAGACAATAGCTATCCGTGATTTGCGGATAAAGTTCGTAACAATCCCGATATAGCCCTTGCGCGTACGATCAAACCAGTTGTTAAATCTGTCGAAGAAGGGGCCGAGAATGCCATTTTTCTCATTTCCCTTCTTCGGCTTCAACATCATCGCGCAGAGCGCAGGAGTCAGCGTCAGAGCGACAAACGCAGAAAGTGCCATCGAGATCGCAATGGTGAGCGCGAACTGCTTATAGAGAACGCCCATCATACCGCCAAGGAAGGCAACAGGAACAAAGACAGCTGCAAGCACAAATGCAATAGCAACGACCGGTCCCTGAACCTCGTCCATCGCACGCTCTGTCGCGTCAATCGGAGAGAGTCCGCTCTCCATATGGTGCTCGACATTCTCAATGACGACGATCGCATCATCGACAACGAGACCGATCGCAAGCACCATAGCAAAGAGGGTCAGTGTATTGATGGAAAAATCCAGCAGCACAAATGCACCGAATGTTCCAATGAGAGATACCGGTACCGCAAGCAGAGGTATAAGCGTTGCGCGCCAACTTTGCAAAAAGAGGAAGATAACAAGCACAACAAGCAGCAGGGCCTCTACAAAGGTATGAACAACCTCTGTGATGGACGCATTGATGTAATCCGTACTGTCAAAGACCGACTTCATCTTGAGACCGGGCGGGAAGGTTTTCTCCGCATCCTCGAGTATCTTGCGCACCTCGGCAAGAGTTGTCATCGCATTCGCATCGGAGGTCAGCTGAATACCGAAACCGACGGCAGGATAACCGTTGAATTTTGCAACGATATTGTTGCTTCGTTCCCCGGTCTCAATACGCGCAACATCTTTCAGGCGGACGAATGTACCGTCCTTGCCCGAAGCAATGATGACGTTGCCGAACTCCTCCGGCGTCGTGAGTCGTCCCTGCACCTTGCCGGTGAACTGCTTCTCCTGTCCGTTCACCGTCGGCATACCGCCGACCGTACCTGCAGGTGCCTGCACATTCTGCTCGTTGATCGCCGTCGTGATGTCTGCAACGGTCAGCCCGAGCTCTGCGAGGCGATCCGGATTCATCCAGACACGCATCGCATAGTCTGCACCGAATACCTGCACCTCGCCCACGCCGTTGACACGCTTGATCGCGTCGAGGAAGTAGAGCGTCGCATAGTTCTTCATGAATGCACGATCATACGTGCCGTCCTCAGAGTACATCGAAACAAAGTATGCCATCTGTCCCGAGGACTTGCGCGTTGTAACGCCCGCCGCCTGAACGGAGGACGGAAGGCTCGCATTTGCACCTGCCGCATTGTTCTGTACCTTGACAGCGTCCATGTCGCCGTCTGTACCGACTTCGAAGGTGACGGAGAGGCTGTACCGTCCCGTATCATCGGAGGTGGAACTCATATAGTCCATCCCCTGGGTGCCGTTGATCTGCTCCTCGATGACCTGCGCCACCGTCTCATTGACAACAGCGGCACTTGCGCCGACATAGTTCGCCGAAACGGCAACGGTCGGCGGCGAAATCTGCGGGTACTGCGCAATCGGCAGGGAGAATCCTGCAATCGTACCGACGATGACAATCATCACCGCAATGACGATTGCAAAGATCGGCCGATGTATGAAAAATTTTGCCAAAGGATTCCCTCCTTACTGCGCGGGCGTAAGTGCGCTCGTGTTGAAGCTGGAGGAATCCCCCTCGATTGAGAAGCCCATCTCGTCCGCAGTCACCATGGTCACTGCAAGATCGCCGCCCTCCTGAAGGGTCGTAAGTCCCTCGACCACGACAATATCCGAAGCATCGAGACCATCCTTGACCACATAGTAGCTGCCGATCTTATCCCCGACGGTAATCGTGCGTGCCACAGCCTTGTTGTCCTCTCCTACCAGCATGACAAAGGACTTGCCGAGCAACTGCTGAACAGCGCGCTCCGGAACGAGGATTGCATTCGGAAGGGTATCTCCGATGAGGCTGACACGGGCAAACATACCCGGCAGCAAAAGACCATCGGGATTATCAAAGAGCGCTTTGACCGTCAGTGTTCCCGTCTGCGCGGCAAGCGCCCGGTCTACTGTTGCAATATGCCCGATAATCGGATACTTTGATCCGTTAGAGAGCGTAAGCCCCACTACAACCGCACTGATGCCTCCCGTCTTTGCCGCCTGTTCGACAAATGTGAGATACTCATTCTCCGAGAGACTGAACTGCGCATAGATCGGATTGGATGTCCCCATCGAGACCAGCGTCGTCGTTCCCGCGGAAACGAATGTGCCGAGAGCAACATCATCTACGGAAAGCTGCCCCGCCATAGGTGCATAGATCGTCGTATCGTCAAGGTTCTCCTGTGCCTGGCGCAGAAGTGCGGTATTCGCTGCAACGGCAGCCTCATAAGCATTGACCTGAGCCTGCTGTGTAGAGAGGGTCTGCTCTGAGATGGCTGCACTGGCATAGAGCTGCTGATAGCGGCTAAGGTCCATGCGGGCATTATTGAGCGTCGCCTCGGACTGGGCAAGTGTCGCCTTCGCCTGAAGAACCGCACTCTCATACTGACGCGAATCAATACGGTAGAGCGGCTGTCCTGCCGTAACGAACTGTCCGCCGGTAATATACTTCTCGACAATATTGCCGGAGACGCGTGACTGGATTTTCACCTCATCCGTACCTGCGATTTGTCCTGCATAGACATACGTAAGCGGTGTGTCTTGGCACAGGACATTCATTGCCTTCACCTGCGTTGGGCGCCCGCCTGCCGGCTGCTGAGCTCCGCAGCCGATAAGAAAAGAACTCAGTGCCAGAACACCAACAACGGCGAGAACACGAACCTCTTTCCGAATACCAAACAAATAAAAGACCTCCTCTTTTCCCATTCCCAAGGCCGATGGCATTTTCAAAACGCTCTTTTATGAAGAAAGGGCAGGAATCCGCATGCGGGAACTCCTGCCATAGCGTCTTTATCTTATCGGAGTCTCCTGTAAAAGTCAAGAAATGATATAAACTCCAAAGTAGGGTTTAACACAAATTTAACTATACCCGAGATATGCAAGCGCAGCTGCCGCTGCCTGCTGTTCAGCTTCCTTTTTGCTGCGTCCAGCACCCTCTCCTATTGGTTGATTGTCGACAAGGACGCGCATTGTAAAGCGCTTGTCGTGGTCAGGACCGCTTTCATCAATCAATTCATATACAATGCCTTTATTCCGCCTTTGTTGGATGTGCTCCTGCAGAGTTGTTTTGTAGTCATGAACGACCTGCGCCTTCTTTATATGATCTGCCTCACGGGAAAGCTGACGTGCCACGTATTCCTTTGCAGTCTCCCACCCGGCATCCAGATAAACAGCGCCGATAACGGCTTCAAAAGCATTCTCGAGATTGTTCTGCCGATCTGCTCCGCCATTGTGAAATTCCCCGCGTCCGAGACGGAGACAGCTGCCAAGATCAAGAGCACGTGCCAAGCGAGCAAGTGTATCGCTCTGCACGAGACTTGCCCGCATCTTCGTCAACTCTCCCTCGGAACAATCGGGGAAGCGTGCATACAAATACGTGCTGGAGGCAAGCTCCAGCACGGCATCGCCAAGAAATTCCAGACGCTCGTTATGCGGTATGGTGTCTTTCGCTTCATTCGTATAAGAGGGATGGGTCAGCGCCTCATCAAGAAGTGCGAAGTCGTTGAAGGAAACCCCCATCTCCGCAGAAAGACGCATGAGCTGCGCGCGCCTTTCGTCCTTCATGTGATATGCCATTGTATTACTTCTGATATTTCTTGACAACAAGGCAGGCGTTGTGTCCTCCGAAGCCGAAGGAGTTGGAAATTGCCGCGCGGACCTTCTTGGCGCGCGAAGCATTCGGCACATAATCCAAATCAAGCCCCTCATCCGGAGTGTCGTAGTTGATGGTCGGCGGGAGCATATCATTCTCGACTGTAAGCGCTGTTGCGATTAGCTCGACGCTGCCCGCTGCACCAAGGAGATGCCCCGTCATCGACTTGATGGAGGAGACCGCCACATTCTTCGCCGCATTGCCCCACACGGTCTTGATCGCCTCAGTCTCACATAGATCATTCATATGTGTGGATGTTCCATGCGCATTGATATAATCCACATCTTCCGGCTTCAGCCCAGCATCATCCAACGCAAGCTGCATGCACTTCGCCTGATACTCACCGTGCGGTGCAGGGCTTGTGATATGATAGCCGTCCGAGTTTGAGCCGTAGCCGACCAGCTCGGCATAAATATGTGCGCCGCGCGCTTCAGCATGCTCGAGTGTCTCAAGTACGACAAGGCCCGCACCCTCGCCCATAACGAAGCCCGAGCGGTTCTTATCAAACGGACGCGATGCATGCGCCGGATCATTATTGTGATCCGTGCAGAGTGCCTTCATCGCTGCAAATCCTGCGCTTGCCGCCTCAGAGACACTTGCCTCCGTGCCGCCCGCAATCATAATATCCGCCTCGCCGCGCTGCATCACGCGATAGGCATCACCAACACAGTTCGCCCCCGTTGCACACGCTGTCACAACACAGGATACGGGACCATGCAGGCCATAGTTAATTGCGACCTGCCCCGCCGCCATGTTGGCAATCATCATGGGAATGAAAAACGGACTCACGCGCTCCGGGCCTTTATCAAAGAGGCGCTCATATGTGCTGTGCATCGTCTCGATGCCGCCAATCCCCGCACCAACATATGCGCCGATCCGGTCGCGATCCACCTTTTCCAGATCAATCCCTGCATCCTTAAGTGCCATCCCTGCAGATACAACAGCAAACTGCGCATAACGGTCCATGCGCTTTGCTTCCTTCTTATCGATATAGCCATCGACATCAAAGTCCTTGACCTCGCCAGCAATCTGCGCAGCATAGTTCGTCGCGTCAAATCGGGTGATGCGTTCAATGCCGTTCTTGCCTGCGAGCAGGGCATCCCAGAAGGCTTGCTTGCCAATGCCGATCGGCGTGATCGGGCCAACCCCTGTAACGACAATTCTCTTCTTCAAACCAATCGACTCCTTTCCTAGAGCATACGCCCTAGTTCGCTGCCTCAAGCTGCTGTTTCAGCTCCTCAAATATCTCATGAACAGTTAAAATCCGATCGATACGCGGCATAAATTCGCCGGTAAAGACGAGCCCAGTCTCGAGGTCCCCCTGCTGTGCACGCGAGAGCGCTCGAATGATGCAGAAGTGATGATCGCACTGCTTGAGGCAGCGGTCACAGACCGTCGGCGGCACAGGCCCCTCCATGATACGCGAGGAGAAAGGGGTGCGGACAGCACGCCCCGGAAGCCCCACGGGGCTGTGAATGATAACAATATCATCCTTCTTTGATTTCAGATAATACTGTTTGAGTGACGGCGCAGCATTGGATTCAACACAGGCGGCAAAGCGCGAGCCAAGCTGCACGCCGTTTGCCCCCATCTTGTACAGATCGGCAATATCCTGCCCTGTGAGGATGCCTCCAGCCGCAAAGACGGGGATCTTCACCGCCGCACGAACATCGGAGATGATATTTCGTACAGACTGATCTGTACCGAGGTGTCCGCCTGCTTCCTTTCCTTCGACGACAACTGCCGCTGCACCGAGCTTTTCGGCAATCTTGGCAAGTTTTGCCGTAGAGACGATCGGAACAATCGGCGTACCGGACTCCTTGCCAAGCTGGAACATATCGCGGGAGAACCCCGCACCGGCGACCACGAGGTCAATGCCCTCGTCAATCGCAATTTTAACAGCATCAGCGAAGTCGCTTGCGGCGACCATCTCATTGATGCCAATAATCCCATTGGGAGAGAGTGAGCGCGCAAGTCGAATCTCATAACGCAGTTCCTTCGGCTTCATGCCGGAGGCTGCTATGAGTCCGATTCCGCCCTCGTTTGCAACGGCGGCTGCGAGCCGCGCCGTGGTGATGCGAATCGCCATACCGCCCTGAATGATGGGGACGGTGGCAATTTTGCTGCCAATCCTCACCTCAGGTAGTCTCATATAAGCCCTCCAATCGGGAGAGCACGCCACACAGCGGCGCCATGTCAGTCAGACATTTCTCTCCACAAGAAGTTTTGGCTCCCCCTCCAACCATTGTTATCCAAATATCCCGCCGGATGGAAGGCAGATCTATTACAGCAGGGCATTCACCAGCCCTGGTTTTATGCGTTATCAATGTGCCTTTTGAGAAAAATCCCGTGCGCCTGAGCTGTCACGGGATTTCCCTAAAAGACCAGTTTTGTGCACAAATGCGATTGTTATCGCTGCGCTTTACTTATTCTGATCGATGTAATTGACGACATCCTGAACCGTCTTAATCTTCTCAGCAGCCTCATCGGGGATTTCTACATTGAACTCCTCCTCGAAAGCCATGATGAGCTCAACGATATCGAGAGAATCTGCTCCAAGATCGTCAATGAAGGTGGACTCGAGTGTGACTTCATCAGCCTCCGAGCCAAGCTGTTCCACGACGATGTCGCGAACCTTGTCAAACGTTGCCATGCGTTTTCACCTCCTTTAAATGAATTGATTGTATGCTACATAACCATGCCGCCATCTACATTCAACGTCTGGCCAGTAATGTACGATGCCGCATCACTTACGAAAAAGAGAACGGCATCGGCAACATGCTCCGGTTTTCCGAGTGCTCCAAGCGGAATTCCCTCAACAAGTTTTTCACGGATGCTGTCCTTGAGGACTGCCGTCATATCAGTGGCAATGAACCCAGGAGCAACCACGTTAACAGTAATCCCACGCGGAGCGAGTTCCTTTGCCGCCGCTTTGGAAAAACCGATCACGCCCGCTTTAGCGGCGGCATAGTTTGTCTGCCCTACATTGCCGATTTCACCAACAACAGAGGAAAGATTCACAATGCGTCCGCTGCGCTGTTTTGTCATAAACTTTGCAGCAGCTTTCGTGCAGGCATAGATGCCCTTGAGATTTGTACTGATGACTGCGTCAAAGTCCTCGTCCTTCATACGTACGAGCAATGTATCTCGCGTGATGCCTGCGTTATTGACGAGAATATCCAAGCCGCCGAGTTCTTCATGAACGCGTACAACCATTTCTGCCGCAGCGGCACTGTCCGACACATCAGTCTGAACGAGGAGCGCAGTACCGCCCTGTTGTTCAATGGCGGACTTGACCTCCTCGGCAGCCGAGCGGTTGCCTGCATAGTTGACGGCTACTGCCGCGCCCTCCTTTGCAAGGCGTATAGCGACGGCGCGTCCGATGCCGCGGGATCCGCCCGTAACAAGAGCAACTTTCCCCTCAAGAAGCATGGATACCCTCCTTACTCATAGCCGAATTCATTTAATCATTACTTCTTTAGCGTGTCAAGTGTTTTTTGCAGGGACGCAACATTCTCGACGTTAAGACTCGTAAGCGCCTTATCGATGCGCTTGTTAAAGCCGGCAAGTGTTTTGCCCGGCCCGCATTCGACATACGTATCCGCACCAAACGTACGCATCGTATTGACGCATGCAATCCAGCGGACGGGATGATCGGCCTGTGCGACGAGATTCGCTTTGATCTCCGCGGCAGTCTGCTGAAGCCCGCCTGTGTAGTTCGAGACCACAGGGAACGCGGCATCGTGCAGCTGCACCTTGTCGAGCTCTGCGGCGAGTTTCTTTGCAGCCGGCTCCATGAGTGTCGAATGGAATGGTGCAGAGACCGGCAGGATGACCGCCTTCTTTGCTCCCTTTTCCTGAAGCAGTTCAACGGCTTGCTCTACGCCCTTTACTGTGCCTGCAATAACAGTCTGCCCAGGGCAGTTAAAGTTGACGGCCTGAACGGCGCCTGCTGCGCTTGCCTCAGCACAAACGGCAACGATTGTGTCATCATCAAGACCGATGACTGCAGCCATTGCCCCTTCGCCTACAGGTACAGCTTCCTGCATATAGGCGCCGCGCTTGTGTACGAGAGCCACCGCATCCTGGAAGGAGAGCACACCCGCCAACACGAGTGCAGAGTATTCGCCGAGACTGTGCCCCGCTACGATCTCCGGTGCAATCCCCTCTTCGCGCAGAAGTTCTGCTGCAATGACAGAGACGGTAAGAATTGCAGGCTGTGTATGCTCCGTCAGCTGAAGCTGATCGGCAGGGCCCTCAAAGCACAACTTGCTGATGGAGTAGCCCAGAGCCTCATCGGCCTCTGCAAAGCGCTTTTTGGCCAGATCATAGGCATCGAAGAAATCCTTCCCCATACCGACAACCTGCGCCCCCTGTCCGGGGAATAAAAATGCCAGCTTTCCCATAATAGCATTCCTCACTGATATGTTTTGCGTGCAGCATCCATCGCGCTGGGGAGTCCGCTCACAATATCTTCGATGATCTGTTTTACAGGCTTGATATCCGCTAACATGCCGGAGATTTCACCGATCATAACAGACCCATTATCCACGTCTCCATCGTGCGTTGCGCGACGCAGACTGCCAACGCCCAGCTGCTCAAGCTCTTCATTCGAGGCACCCGCAGCCTCCATCTCTTCATACTTTCGGGAGAGCTTATTCTGCAGGACGCGTGCCGGATGTCCGAGCGAACGTCCTGTGACAACCGTCGAGCGATCCTTTGCCTTGAGCACCGCATTCTTATAGTTCGGATGTGCAATGCACTCCTCACTGAGGACAAAGCGCGACCCCATTTGGATTGCTTTTGCTCCGAGCGCAAATGCCGCCGCCATGCCGCGTGAATCACCGATACCGCCGGCGCCGATGACAGGAACATCCACGGCATCAACAACCTGCGGGAGCAATGCCATCGTCGTGATCTCGCCAATATGCCCGCCGGACTCCGTCCCTTCAGCGATTACGGCATCTACACCCGTGCGCACGAGACGGCGCGCGAGAGCCACCGATGCCACAACGGGGATGACCTTTGAGCCGATCTCCTTGAGGGCCGGTACATATTCGCCAGGGTTTCCCGCACCGGTGGTGATAACGGGAACACGTTCCTCCAGAATGACCTGCATGACTTCCTTGACAAAGGGGCTCATGAGCATCACATTGACGCCGAAAGGCTTGTCTGTCCAGCCTTTGGCTTTATGGATCTCGTTTCTCAGCGCATCCGGCGGCATATGTCCGGCGCCGATGAGACCAAGGCCCCCTGCGTTAGAGACAGCAGAGGCAAGCTCAGCTGTGCCGATCCATGCCATACCGCCTTGAAAAATTGGATACTTGATGCCAAGCATTTGACAGATCGGATTATTTTCAAACATTAACCGTTTTCCTCCTTCGCCCACTTCATAATACACGACGCCCATGTAAGTCCCGCACCGAAACCTGCGAGGGCAATGATATCTCCCTTTTTGAACTGATGCGCGTGTGCCGCCTCCGCTAGGGCGACAGGGATGGATGCGGCAGACATATTGCCGTAACGATGAATATTTATAATAACTTTGTCCATCGGCATGTCAAGACGCTTGGCAGCCGCCTGGATAATACGGATATTCGCCTGATGAGGAACGAGGAAATCAAGATCCTCCCGGCGCATTCCTGCGCGCTCCAAGGAGGTCTCTACCGTCTTCCCCATGATCTTGGTTGCAAAGCGGAACACCGCCTTGCCGTCCATATGGACGAAGTTAAGCCTTTGCTTGATCGTCTCCGGGGTAACAGGACAAAGGCTGCCGCTCGATGGGATATCGAGCGCATCGCCGCCCGAGCCGTCGCTGCCGAGGTCAAAGGAACGCATGCCATAGCCTTCCTCGACCGGTCCAAACAGGGCCGCTCCCGCACCATCACCGAAGAGAACACAGGTATTGCGATCCTGCCAGTCAATGACTTTCGACAATATTTCGCCGCCGATGACAAGAACATGGCGATAAATGCCGCTCTCAATGAACTGCGTTGCAATTGACGCAGCGTATACAAAGCCGGAACACGCCGCCGAGAGATCGAAGGCCGCTGCGTGTTTTGCACCGAGACGGTCTTGGAGCACACATGCCGTGGCTGGAATAATGCGATCTGAAGTAAGCGTCGCCATAATGATGAGATCGAGCTTTTCTGCCGCAACTCCTGCATCTGCGAGCGCCATCTCGGCGGCACGCTGAGCGAGTACAGATACGGGTTCATCCTCAGCGGCGATGCGCCGCTCGTGGATACCGGTACGCTCGACGATCCATGCATCGCTCGTCTGTACCATCTTCTCAAGGTCGAAATTCGTCAGTACGTGCTCCGGAACGCAGTACCCCGTTCCAAGGATACCTGCACTAATCTTGGGCATGATTCGAATCTCCCTCCTTTGCCAGGGCATCGCGGATCTGATCCAACACCTTCCCGTTTACATAATCCACGGTGACGCCGATCGCACTTGCGATAGACCTTGCATCCGATGATCCGTGTCCAATCACGCAACAGCCATTGACGCCCAGGAGAGGCGCACCGCCGTACTCCCTCACGTCAAGGCGCTTTCCAAGGCGGCGCAGCGTCGGCATAAGGAGCAGCGCACCAAGCTTTGCCATGATGCCGGCCCCATGAATCTCCTCTTGAATCAGCCCAAGAATTGTCTTCGCCAGCCCTTCTGCAAATTTTAGCACAACATTTCCAACAAAGCCATCGCAGACGACGACATCGAAATTCCCCTTAGGTACGTCTCTGCCCTCGGCATTTCCTGTAAAATGAATATTCGGTTCCGCCTTGAGCAGTTGGTATGTTTCTTTCGCCTGTTCGTTCCCCTTCGTCTCTTCTTCACCGATATTGAGGAGACCAACACGCGGATGTTCAACGCCAAAGACATACTGCGCATAAAGAGAGCCCATGACCGCGCTCTGCACCAAATGTTCTGGTTTGGAGTCCACATTTGCTCCGGAATCAAGCATAAGGGTCACACCGTCAGGAGTCGGCATCGGAGTCGCGATAGCTGGGCGGCCGACTCCGCGAATCCGATGCAGGATGAGCTGGGCCGCTGCTACAGCAGCTCCTGTAGATCCGGCAGAAAGTACGGCGTCGCAGTTGCCTTCCTTAACGAGACGCGTAGCGACGACAATTGAGGAATCCTTCTTAGAACGCACTGCCTCTGCCGGATGCTCATTCATGCCGATGACTTCGGCCGCGTGTACAATGGAGATGCGCAGGGCTTCATAATCCTCGCCCTGCAGTTCAGTGCGGATCTTCTCCTCGTTGCCGATCAGCACGATCTCGCAGTCATATTTCTTCGCTGCATCCACAGCGCCCCGCACAATTTCCTTCGGAGCGAAATCACCGCCCATCGCATCGACCGCTATACGCATCCTGCACTCCCTTCCCTCATCTTACTGTTGTTACTGATCGAGCGAAACGACAATAAATTTTGCACGAAAAACCTCTTTACCCTCACGAAGCGTTTTGACCCATATGAATATCTTATTGCCGCGCACCTTTACAATTTCAGCATGCGCAATTACGGTGTCTCCTTTTCGAATGGGGACCTTATACTTCACATTTGCAACCCCTGTTATTGCAAGTGGCGCATCAATGATCGCAAGAGCGAGCGAGTTTGCCTGGGAAAAGAGCGCTGTGCCGCGCGCAATCTCCGATTCCGCAAAGATAAGATCATCCGTCACCTTGAGGGCTGATGTACCCCGCACGCCCAACTCGAGGGAAAGAAGATCGCCGATCACTTCCGTGTGGGGAATGGCACGCACCTTCTCCCGCGCATTTTCCGCAAGTGTGCGGACGCGGGCGCGCAGCTCCGGGATTCCGAGCTCTGTACGGTCAAGACGTACTGTCTGCACGCTCACAGCAAGCCTTTTGGCAAGCGCCTCATCCGTCAGAAACGGTTCTTTGCGCACCGCTTCGACCAAGGTCTCCTGCCGCCGGCGTTTTTTCTCCGTCATCGCACCACTCCTCTCTCAGAAATATGCTCGATTGCGGCACTCATATTTCTTTTATTTTTTAGCACCTGCTGCTATCAGTATGAACGCATTATACTAGGTGCTAAAAAAAAATGCAAGAGGAAATGCAAAAAAATAAAAGAGCTGCCGCAAAAAGTCGACTGACTTCTTACAGCAGCTCGTACGGTCCTCATTCAGCCGCCTCGACCACAGGTTTTCCGTCATAATAGCCGCACTCCAGGCACACATGGTGAGGGAGCTTGGGCTCATGACACTGCGGGCACGATACATAGTGCGGTGATTCGAGCTTCCAATTTGCACGACGACGATCACGGCGTGCTTTCGATGTTTTTCTCTTTGGTACTGCCATTTTGGATACACCTCCTTAATTGTTTTTCAATAGGCTCTCTAAAGCCGCCAATCGGGGATCCGGCACGAACGCATCGCACTCGCATGTCCCCTCATTCAAGTTCTGTCCGCAAACCGGACAAAGCCCCTTGCAATCAGACTTACACAGCTCACGCAGCGGCTCAGCCACAAGGAGGGTATCACGTACAAGGTCATCGATAACGATTGCATCACCGTCATAAGATGACTCATCCGCTTCTCCCGGAGTCTTCGCATAGTCCTCAGAAAAATCAAGCGTCTCCTTCCGCTGTCCTTGCGCAAGACAGCGGTCACAGACAAAGCTCCGGCAGGCTCTGACCACACCTGCAACGCGGAATGAGAGCCCCGTATTCATCACGGTGCCTTCGACGTGAATATCGCCGCAGAAGCACGGCATATCTCCCCCCATATCGAGGGATTCCGGCGACACCAAAAATGAAAAACTGCGGCTCTCACCGAGAGCAAAGTTCGCTGCCGCAACATCAAGCTTCATCATGACGCATAACCTCTCACATTATAGCGGCGGTTCCCGGCATTGTCAAGGAGGCCTCTCAGAGTTCCTGTCCCTCGCCCTGCGGTGCATTCATCTGAGCCTTTGCCGTGCGCAGGACGTTCATCGCTTGGTTCAGCCCCGCCTCTGCCTGCTGCACGCCCTTGAATGTGCTGCCGACATGTGCAATCAGCTGCTCGAACACCTGATTCGCATAAGCATCTGCATCGCTCTGAAGGCGCGCGGCGTTTGCCTGCGTTTGCTCCATCAGTTCACGCGCCTGTTCTTGTGTCTGATGCATGATGGCACGAGCACGCTCCTTCGCTTGAATGACAATCTCGCTTTCCTCAAGGAGCTGGTTTGCGCGCGTCTGCGCCGAATCTACAATATCCTTTGCCTCTTCCCGCGCGCGCCCGATGATATTTTCCTGTTCCTGCATAATCTCTGCCGCGCGGTTCAGCTCTTTGGGAAGATCCATGCGCAGCTCTTCTACAAGATGCACGATCTCATCATCGTTCACAAGAGCTTTGTCACTGAAGGGGAGGTGTGATGCATCCGCGACCAAATCTTCCAGCTTTTTCAGCGTGTCAATCACTGCCATAAATCTAACTCCTTTTCCTGTGCACCCAGCGGCGCATTATCCTCGACGGGGCTTTCCATACAGCTTCAATATCGCCTGTTCCACTGACGACGGAACGATCCCCTGCACCGGTCCGCGAAAGCGGATCAGTTCCCGAACGCCCGAAGAACTGACAAAGGTCAGATCGGGGCGGGTCAGCAGAAAGATTGTATCGCTCTCCGGCATGAGATGACGAATCATCGCTGCGTGGTTTTCCTCATACTCAAAGTCTTTTACAGAACGCAGGCCGCGCACGACTACGCGAGCCCCCTCTTGCTTCATATAGTCCGTAAGCAGCCCCGAGGACACATCTACACGCACATTCGGCACATGCGATGTCGCTTCTCGAAGGAATCGAACCCGTTCCTCCAATGGGAAACAGCCCTCTTTTTGGACGTTATGAAAAATGCAGACAATGAGTTCATCGAACATCGATGCAGAACGCTCAATGATATCGATATGTCCCGTTGTAACGGGGTCAAAACTCCCGGCGAAGACGGCTCGTCTCATTCCTGCACCTCCTGCCGTGCATAAAAACAGATGCGTGCTGCACCATAGCGGCGTTCACGGAGCAGAGAGAGTCTTCCCATATGTTCCGCCACAGATTCATCTGCGCCCTGCTCAAGAATAAGGAGACCGCCCTCAGCGAGCAAGCGTCCAGCATCCACCGCAGAGAGTACGCGTATATGATCTCCCTGTCCATAGGGCGGATCGGCAAAGATGAGATCGAATGCACGCCCGGTACGCGCGAGCGCAGCAGCCTGGCCGAATGCATCTCCGCGGCGAATCTCCACGTATTTCTCCATCTTCGTTCGACGGGCATTTTCCATCAAAATGGCCTGCGTCGCACGATCAATGAGCACAGCACAGACTGCTCCGCGCGAGAGTGCTTCAAGTGCCAGTGCACCGGTTCCTGCGAAGAGATCGAGTACGCGCGCATCTACAACACGATTGCCCAAGATACTAAAGACAGCCTCACGCGTGCGGTCAGCCGTCGGCCGCGTACCGTCTCCTGCGGGAGATTTCAGACGCACGCCGCGCGCGCTGCCCGTAATGATCCGCATCGTATTCCTCCCACTGCTGTACCATACATAGGCTTTCCTATTTTACCACAATTCATATTCGCATTTCAACCTGTCTCCATCTTCATAAAATATGTTATACTATGGAAATTACGATTGGAGGAAAGAGCTGATGAAACCTTCTCTTGTCATAGCATTGTTTCTGTCTGCCGCGGCCCTTCTCTTTCATTTTGTATTCCACCCGATCCCGAAGGGGCAATGGAGCGTGCCTCCCCCCTCTCCCGTATCCGCACAGAAACGCGCTCCCGTTCTTCTCGTCCCTCTTGATTCGCGGCCGCCGTGCACAGATTTTGTCGTAAACGGCGGGAAAATCATCGGGCGAGACATCATCACACCGCCGACAGAATATATGGACTACTATACACGGCCCGGAAATACGCCCGCACTGCGGTCTTGGCTTGGAGAGGAAATGACCGACGCGTCAGCCGTGATCCTATCCGTCGATCAGCTGCTCTCGGGAGGGCTGCTTGCAGCACGTGAGGCGCATATCTCAGCGGCAGACATTACGGCACTTTCTGATTACCTGCGCTCACTCCATACGGCGCACCCGGACGTGCCTCTGCATGCGTTCTACATTCTGCCGCGTGCAATCCCGCAAGACGGTATCGAGGGTTGGCGCGAGCGACGCGCACTTCTTTCCTATGCGCGTCTTCTTGGACGCACAGGCGAGGGACTTCCTGTCGATACGCAAGAAATGGATCGTCTGCGCACAGAATTTCCATCCGAGTATCTCGAAAGGTATCTCGCTCACTTCGATGAAAGCACAGCTCTTGCAGCGATGCTTGTCCATCTGACCGAAGAAGGCGTGCTCACACGGCTGATTCTTGGACAGGATGACGGTGAGCCCTATTCCGTCGGCAATCTGAAAAAAGCAGAGCTTGCCGCTCTGCTTACACAAAAAAATATCCCCCCGGATCGTGCAATGATTGTTCACGGAGCAGATGAGCTCGCACTTTCAATGCTTGCACGGCTCTCCGTAGATGAACTGCAGGCGGGCGGGGCGAATATGCCTCGTATTGATATTTGCTATGCGAAGGACGAGATGAAGGATGCCGTATTCCCCTTCATGGCAATCTCAAACGATGCGGCAGTACGCGAAAAGATTACACTCCTCGGTGCATCTCAAGAAAACGATGCGGAGACTTCTGATCTGACGCTTTTTATCTTCACAGGCGACAGCGACGCGGATACGCTCGGCACACGTTCCCGTGCCGCCGCCTCCATCCGTGCGATGCTCGCAGAAAAGAAAGCAGTTGCCCTTGTCGATCTCTCCCGCCATTTTCGTGCGGAGGAGGCCCTGTTCCCCATTCTGATCGAAAAGGATGTGCCGGTCAACGCGCTCACGGCATATGCTGGATGGAATACAGCAAGCAACGCGATCGGCACAGCTCTCTCGCAGGCGGTTCTCTATCACTGCGCTGTGCAGAGTACAGCGACCCAATCGGAACGGGATGCTGCTGCCCGTGCCAATCTCGCATTCCTCACAGGACGCATTGCCGAGGATGAGTTCTACTTAAAGGAAACCATCGACCGCGTCAACAGTTCGCTTCGCAGCGCGGGCTATCACAATACAGCTGATCTTGATCTCTCGCGGAATTGGCGCTGGGCAAATGATCTTATCGCACACGATCTGCGGCGCCGAATGCAAAGTTATGAGAGCACTCGCGCATTCCGCACTCCTCTTTATGCAAACAGACATTTACTGCGCCTCATACAAAGCAACATCACGGCATACTATCCATGGCCGCGCACGTTCGAGATACGCCTCGAATCAAATCCTTCTATCGAAACATCCTCTCCATAATGCATAAAGAACGGAACCCGACAAGCTCCGTTCTTTTGCGGAATAAAATATTTTGTTATTGTGCCGCAAGACCGAACCGTGTAATGCCTTCTTTGTGGAACTTATCGAGCAGTTCCATGACGCCGCTGTAATTCATATCCCCATCCGCACGGACAACGACGGCAAAGCGCTGATTTTTCTGACTCTCGGCGCGCGCGCGGCGCAGGAGTGTTGCCTCATCAATCTGCTGATCCTCGAGCCAGAGCGAACCGTCCTTGCGTACAGTGACCAAATAGGTCACATTGAGCTGCGTCTGCGCTGTCTGCGCTTTCGGCAGGTTCACATCCACTGTCTTGAGATTCACCATATAGAGGGTACTCATAATAAAGAACACAAGCAGGAAGAACATGATGTCAATCATGGGGATAATCATGACCTCAGGCTTTTCAAAGGCCCTTCTGTCGCGGAGTCTCATGCCTCATCACCTTCCGCCGCATTTTCGTTATGCAAGGAAGTCTCGATGATGCCCTTTACTCCTGCTGCACGTGCCAGCTCAATACGGCTGTTCTCAGCGGCAGAGAAACACATCTCCATATCTGTAACAATGTTCTCGATGCGCTGAGAAAAGTATGCATGCACCGAAAGTGCGATGATTGCGACGCACAGGCCCATCGCTGTCGCGATGAGTGCCTCGCCTACACCGCCCGTAATCGCACTCGGCTCCCCCGCCTCAATGTTAAACACACTGAACGTCGAGATCATGCCGCTGATCGTGCCGAGGAGTCCGAGCAGCGGAGCCATTGTAACGATGACGCTCAGATAGTACATGCGGTTGCGCAGCTTTGAGAGTGCAATGCCCGACTGAATCTCCATATAGGAAGACATCTTGCGCGAGTTCTTGCTGTTCTTTGCAATCGCGCTGAATAGGATATCCGCGATTGCGCCGCGCCTCGACTCTGTCAGCGCAACAGCATCTTTGAACTTTGCATTAGCGACATCCAGCATAAAGGCATGCGCAAATGCGCGTCCCGCATCCATACGGGAAAAATAGAATGTACGCTCGATACCGATAAAAACGACAAAAATTGACGCTGCAAGCAGGAAGTACATGACAATGCCGCCATGTCGGAAAAACTCAATCCCCTGTGCAATAAAATCCATAGCGCAACCTTTCCTTCCGTTTCGGAATATGATTCCTCATACCGCCCCGTTATAAACTCATTCATTTTACTACATATCCTTGTCTGCGTCAACGATAACAAATCTCACCATATCTTCTTGATACGATTCAAACGGCTTGCGGTCCATGCAAAAACATATTATAATGAAAACCGTTCTGTATTGAAGGAGGATTTTGGATTGAAGTTACCTCTCGTACGCGGTTTCTGGCAGCTGTTCAAAGGGTATTGGAGCTCTCCTGAGAAGTGGAAGGCACGCAGCCTGCTCGTCTCAGTCATCGCGCTCAATCTTATCATGGTATATCTGCTCGTCCGCATCAACGACTGGTATCGTATATTCTATGACGCACTGCAGGCGTATGATTGGGCATCGTTCTGGCCGCTCATCGGTAAGTTCACCCTTCTGGCCTTTCTCTATATCATCATTGCCGTATATGCCGTCTACCTCCGACAGATGCTGACGATCAACTGGCGTACATGGATGACAGAGCAATATCTCGGCCGCTGGATGCACGGGCAGATCTACTATCGCATGCAGGTACTGCGCAGCGATACAGACAACCCTGACCAGCGTATCAGTGAGGACGTCAATCAGTTCGTTTCACTGACGCTGACTCTTCTCGTCGGCGTTCTCAAACAGCTCACAACACTCGGCGCATTTGCTGTGGTCCTTTGGAACCTCTCGGGCACGATCACCGTTCCTTTGGGCAGCAGTACGTTCACCGTCTACGGCTATATGTTCTGGTTGTCTCTGCTCTATTCGGGGATTGGAACATACTTTGTTCACGTCGTCGGACGCAGGCTCATTCGGCTCAACTTCGATCAGCAGCGTTACGAGGCAGATTTTCGTTTCAGCATGATGCGCGTGCGCGAAAACAGCGAGAGCATCGCATTTTATCGCGGTGAAATGGCGGAGACAATTGGGTTCAAGGAGCGTTTTGCAAACGTTATAAAGAACTATTGGGGATTGATGCGTCGGACAAAGCTCCTGAACTTCTACGTCAACGGCTATGGTCAGCTCGCGATCATTTTCCCGATCATCATGGCGGCACCGCGCTATTACGCCGGCGAAATGGCGCTCGGCGGTCTCATGCAGACGATGTCGGCGTTTGGGCGCGTGCAGGATGCGCTCTCCTTCTTTGTCGATTCGTACAGCTCCATTGCTGAGCTTGCCGCCGTGATCCAGCGACTTTCGGGCTTTACGGAGCACATGGAGGAATCTGCGCAGGTAAGGAGCGACATCGTGCGCACGGAGAGTACGGATGAGGCTCTTACGCTTCAGAACCTCACCGTTGTGCTGCCGAACGGTTCCCCGCTCCTCAGCCAATGCACGCTGACACTTCCGCGCAGGAGTCATGTCCTCGTGACGGGCGCATCCGGTGCGGGAAAGAGCACGCTGCTCCGTACACTCGCCGGGATATGGCCTTATGGCAGCGGAAAGATTGAACTCCCGCACGGCGCATCTCGTCTCTTTCTTCCTCAGCGCCCCTACCTCGTCCTCGGCTCGCTCCGTCGTGTACTCTCTTATCCGCGTACGACAGCAGTGCCGGACACCGAATTGGTGCGCATTCTGACACTTGTCGGATTGGAGCATTTCTCCGCACGACTGGATGATACAGACGATTGGAGCCGCATCCTATCGCTCGGTGAACAGCAGCGGCTGGCCTTTGCGCGCATCCTGCTCATCCGTCCCAATTGGATTTTCCTCGACGAGGCAACCTCTGCCCTCGACGAGCCGCGCGAACACGCACTGTACGAACTGCTCTATCAGGAACTCCCCGCCGCCAGCATCATCAGCGTCGGACATCGCTCGACCCTTTTTGCCGTTCATGACACGGAGCTCCGCCTAACAGACCAAACGTATATCTATCAGGAGATCTCCCATGAATCGTAGAGAATTCTTACGCCGCATTGCTCTCATAGGGATCGGCGCTGCCGCATTCCCCTTCTTCCCTGCCGTCGTCAAGGCATCGTGGTATATTCCTTCCGCACTGCCCGGCGTTACGATACGTCCGACTTATCTGAAATTCGGCCCGCTGGAAAATCGTTTTGTGACGGACTGTATCGTCGTTCACCATATTGGCATGGCAAATAATGACGATGTTTCGGCGGAAACCGTTCATCAATGGCATCTGAACAATGGTTGGTCGGGCATCGGCTATCATTTTCTGATTCGCAAGGATGGTACAATCGAGGAGGGACGGCCGCTCGGTACAGTTGGAGCGCATGTATATGGAGAGAATCGCCATACAGTCGGTATTAATCTCGTCGGAAACTTTGAGTCCGCTGTCCCCACAGAAGCACAGAAAACAGCTGCGGCACATCTCATCGCATCGCTTTGTACCGTATATCAGCTCGATCCTGTCTGGGAGAGTACCGTTAAGGGACACTGTGATCTCAATGCCACCGCTTGTCCGGGTCGTTATCTCTATGCGCAGATGCCCGATATTGTACAACAGGCGCGCACCTATTACGCCTCCGAGGAACTGCAGGCAGAGCGCCTGCGCATTGCCCAGAGGGGGCAGGAGCAGCAGGGCATTCGCATGCGCGAGCAGATGGAATCGGCACAACGCAGGAACGGAATACCACGCCCGACGCATCCGGCACCGAGCACACCCAATCCTCCGATGCGTCCGCCCTCGGAAAAACCCGCGTTAAAACCCAATAAGCGCCCAGATGTACCGAAGCCAAATGCAAGGCCGGAGCAACGAAGAATCGCGATGTGAATGGAGGCAGTGACCAATGGGATTCCACTACCGATGGTTCGACCGTGATCAGGAGAAAACGGATGAAATGGGCATCCCGCTGACACGCGCGGAAATTGATGCACGCGGACGAAGAAAAGAACCCGAGCGCATCTTCTCACGTGGGGAGCAGACCGGCATCGTGCTCACCTCAGTCATCTTCGCTTACGGATGGACGGACGGCGATCTCTCGCTCGTATTCTTTTGTCTCTCCTTCTTGATTTTCGAATTGCGAAAGATTGTGCAGCGTTATTCTCATACCTACGGAAAAAGTATTGCCAACGCAATGCACGGCTTCAGCATTGCATTGCTTCTCGGCGCAATTGCGATGGTTTTTACGACCTAGGAGGTATTTACGTGAAGCAACAAATGGGCATGGGGCTCGTAAAGGTTGGTGCCGCCCTTGCGATCGTACTGCTCTTCGTTATTATTCATCTGATCGCTCCGACTTTTTTGCCGGAGCTCTTTACGCTGCTGGCAAGCGGAGACATTCCCACAACAGTCGAATACATCCGCTCATTCGGGGACGGTGCGCTCCTCTTTGCCTTTCTCCTCACACTCTTTACCAATGCACTGGGCTTTCCGCCTGCCGTCATCTTCTCAACAGCGAACGTCATCCTCTTCGGCATTATCCCGGGCATTCTCCTCTCCTGTGTAGCAGAGACCATCGGTGTGACGATTGCCTTCCTTCTCATGCGCTTCTACTTCCGTGAAGCGGCCGAAAAAGTCATCGCTAAAAGCGCATTTCTATCCAGGGTGGATCACTACAGCGGCAGCAGAGGCTTTATCATCATGCTGATCGGGCGCATGGTTCCCTATCTCCCCTCAGCCCTCTTGAACGCGGTCGGCGCACTTTCCTCCATCCGGCTGCGCGAGTATATGCTCGCCTCCTTTGTCGGAAAATTTCCCTCGACGGGTATCGAGGCGATCATCGGGCACGATCTCGTCATGCGGCAGGAAGACAATACGCGCCTGATCGTCGTTATTCTTCTTGCAGGCATCCTGATCTATGCCGCCGTACGCTACGAAAAACGTGTAATGAAGACTGCGGTGCTGCCGCAGGAGACGGAGAAAAAAGAATGACGCGCCGCTCTTTTTTGCAGACTGCCATGAACGCCATCCTGACGATGGGCATTGGCAGTCTATTTTCGTCTCGCACTGCTGGAGCCGCCTCAAACGACATACAGCACCTGCGCCAGGTCATCACAAAGAACCCGAATCAGACACGCATAATTCAATGGGACAGCCCTCATCTGCTGCAGGATATCTGCGTTGAGCTGCGGCATGCCGGAGAACAACAGGGGCGAACAGAACTCTTTTCCCCCGCCTATGCCTCCCTTGCACGGGATGAAGAAGCGCAGTTCATCTATCACGCAGAGATTCCGCTGCCTGCCGGCAGCGGCTCCTATCGTGTCACGCATGCGGGCGGAAGAACAGCGTGGATTCCTCTCTCTCAGGAGCATTCGAATACGAACGTACGCGCCCTTTTCTTCTCAGACAGTCAATGCAGTGAACGTTATGATGTGTGGCAGCAAGTCTATCATACCGCTTGGCAGCGGCACTCTGCAGCAGATTTTGCAGCCATTGTCGGCGACCTCACAGACAACGGAGAATCTTCATGGCATTGGTGCAGCTTCTTCGCGGCGATGGAGGGAGCAGAGAATCCTTTGGCGCGCTGCATTCATGTACCTGTCCTCGGCAATCATGAATATTACGGCCTGAATTGGACAGCGACACTGCCTGCGCGCTATCTGCGCACATTTGAACTGCCGGACAACGGCAGCACAGAGTTTCAGGGGCACTATTACTCCTTTGATCTCGGCGCAGTACACTGCATCGTCCTCGATACACAGTTTCTCGAGCTCGGTACACGCGGCGAGGCGCTGAAACACGAACAGCTGGACTGGCTCATGCGTGATGTCAAAGGGAGTACCGCCCCGTGGAAGGTTGTCCTCATGCACAAGGATATCCTTTCCTACGGGGAGTATCAGACAGAGACAGGAATAACGACGGGGATCAGCGATGTGGGCCGTGTCTTCCTGGACATATTCGATGCTTTCGGCATCGATCTGGTTGTCTCAGGTCATGTTCATTCCTATCGCCGCCGGCAGATACGTGCACGGCAGACCGATGACAGAGGGACGCTCTATCTTCTCACGGGACCTGCCGGGAATCAATACTTTAACGTGCCTGCCGAACGCTACGATCTCGCCGCAGCGCCCAATCCCGCTCCATCCAATTACCTTTACATGGAAGCAGACAAACATCAGCTGAGCATCCGCTGCGAGGCGCTGGACGGCACAATACTGGATGCGGTATCCCTTCATAAGTAAAAAGAGACAGACGGCGCAAAGATCGCGCTGTCTGTCTCTTTTACTCTTAAATCGTAACAATGCCCAAAGCTATTGCAAAAACCAATGAGATGATGGACAACCCCCAAAGCCATGGCGCACAAAAGCGCAGCAGCTGCTTGATGGAGACGCCCGCAAGCCCGCAGCAGAGGAATGTTGTCGCCGCGTGCGGCGTAACGAGGACAGCAAAGTTCTTGCCGACCAGCATAGCGTTCGCCATATTCTCCGGCGATATGCCATACTGCTCACCGACACCGATCGCAAGAGGAAGAAGGCCGAAGAAATACGGACTCGTACCGAGCATCATCCCGATGGGAACGGCAAATATCCCCATGATAATGTGAACATAGGGACCGAGGACAGATGGAATGAGCATGACAAGCGTTTCCGCCATCGCATCCATCATCTTCGTCCCGGTCAGGACTCCGAGGAATACGCCGGAGGCGAGCAGGATCATGGGAACGCCGAGAGCCTCGCCCGCATGGGCTTTGATGCGCGCCCCCTGCATTTTCGGATCTGGAAAGTTCACGATGAGCGCCAGCGACAGTCCGATCATAAAGGCAGCATACAGCTGGATCTTCGTGAAGCAGAGCATTGCAATCACGCCGACCGTGAGAATGAGATTGAACCAGAAGAGCTTTGGACGCTTAAGCGCGGCGGCTTCCTCATCGGAAATCTGATGCGCAGAGGAGGCATCCTCATCCAGCTCTGCCGCCTTTCCTGTCGGATGCAGTCCCGCACCGCGCCGTTTCTCCAAAATCCCCATGAACGCAGCAAAGAAGAGCACCATGATAATACCGACAATCTGCAGCGGTATCAGCGTGTGCCAGAGCGCGTTGACATCTGTATCCAAAATGACGCCGACACGCGCGACCGGCCCGCCCCACGGAAGAAGGTTCATGATACTCATGGCGGCGCCGATGATGACACAGAGGACAACAGGACGGATATGCAACTTCTTATAGATCGGCAGCATCGCCGGAACTGTCACGAGGAGAGTTGCAGCAAGCGCACCGTCAAGATGGGCAATGGTTGCGATACAGGCAGTTGATACCGTAACCAAGACAACATTTGAGCCGGCATGTTTCACGAGGAAATCAACCAGCGGATCAAAGAGTCCGACTTCCGACATAATCGAAAAGTAAACAATTGAGAAAATGAAGAGCACCGCGACTGGCATGGTTGTTGTAACGCCTGTTTTCATAAACTCTGCAATCTGCGTGAAGTCAAAACCGCAGACAACGGCACAGACGATCGGAACAACGACAAAAATCGGCGTTGGATGCACCTTCGACTGCAAAAGCAAATAGATGATCAGAAAGATCATGACAAAACCGGTAACAGCCAATAACATGAGAATCCCTCCGTTCTGCAAAATTATCCAAGATTTAGTCTGCCGAAGCAGGATGAATGAATTATGCTCATCTGGATTCTATTTCATAGAGGAAGTGCGTGACCGCAACAAGATCTGCTGAGCCGCCGGGACTGACCCATGCGGCAGTCAACTGGTCATCAAAGGCATGGACCGCGGCACGGCCGGCCTCCGTCTCCATGCTTCCCAATTGGACAATGCGAGCGGCCTCCTCCTGCACACAATGAAGCATCGCAAGGTCATGACGTCCGAGGATATTCGTGTCCATATTATGTGCCATAAGCACGAGGAGGACATCGACCAGCGCATCATTCAGCGGTGTATTTTTTCCCCTTTGTACACGATAGAGCGGAAGGGCGTAATTCCACACGAGCGGGAATCCGGCCTCTGCCTCCCCGCGCACACCGGTCAGTCCATAGGTGAGGTATGCCTCCTGCCCCTTTGTCTGGGGGATATTTGGCATCCCTCCATAGTCTGCATGACAAAGTCCAGCACAGATAATTCGCACGGCATTCAGCACGGCATCTGCCGTCAGCGGCTTTCCATGCGCGCCGATCCATCCTGCCGCTCCGAGCAGCACGCCAAAGCTGAAGATTGCTCCTTTGTGCGTATTTATGCCCTCTGTACGGGCATACATGGCGGATTCTGCTGCGCGTCCAATCGAGCGCAAGCGTGCAAGCAGCGTATGCAGGCTGATCCCCTGTCCCGCTCCTGCGCGTACAAATTCCGCAAAATATGGAGCGAGTACCGCTGCCGATGCCTGAAATGTGAAAAAATCCATGTCCCGATGCGCCCCATTGTTCGAACGGTCGACCAGACCGGGCTTCGGGGTTGCCGCCGCCTCGACGAGCAGCGCCTCAACAGCGCATGCGGCAATCATATCTGCGTCGCACATGTTCTTCACCTAATACTGTGTTCAGATTTTAAGCGGCCTAATCTTGCGTACAACATCGAGAATCGTTCCGTCACGCGCCTCCAGAACGGCGATGATCCGATCCTCCCATTCGAGTTCATCCGGCTCTCCCACGAGACTGTATGCCTTCTCTTGAAGAGCCTCGATCGTTGTATGAGCAATCCCCGCGGCATTGAGGCAGTCAATAAGATCCGTACGCACGGGATTGACCGCAATGCCGTAATCGGTCACAAGCACGTCCACGCAATCCCCCGGCGTCGTTACAGTAACCACCTTTTTGCAGACCGTCGCCATGCGGCCGCGCACCAGCGGCGTCACGATGATGCAGCATTTGCTCCCGGCCGCGGTGTCCGGATGCCCTCCCGGCGCGCCGCGCAGCACGCCGTCCGAACCGGTCAGCACATTGACGTTGAAATCCGTGTCGATCTCAAGCGCCGCCAATACTACGAAATCCAGTTTGTTCACATACGCACCTTTATTCGCCGGATTGGCATATTCGCTCGTAGAAATCTCCAAGTGCTGATCCGGATGTTCCGCTAGATGTGCAATCGCCTTTGTGTCAAAATCCTGCGTGTCGAGAAGTTTGCGTACAAGCCCCTTGTCCATGAGATCGCAGATGTTGCCGCCCATGCCTCCGAGCGCAAAGCCCATCACGATGCCGCGCTCCGTCATATAGGTTTCGAGGTAGCGATTAACAGCAAGCGAGGGCCCTCCGACTCCTGTCTGAAAGGAGAATCCATCCTTGAAGTAAGGTGTTGCTGCTATGATCTTTGCGCAGTTCTCCGCCATCATAAGATTGCGCGGATCCTCGGTCACACGGGCCTCCTTCGTTCCGATCTTTTTCGGATCGCCGACCTCATCGACGACGACGACATAGTCCACGTCGATAGAGGAAATAGATGCAGGCGTATTCGGAAACGGAACCAGGGTGTCCGTCACGACGACAACACGATTTGCATAGCGCGCGTCTGCGACGGCATAACCGAGCGTGCCGCAGTTATTCTTTCCGCCTGTACCGTTTGCATTTCCGTAATCATCCGCAGAAGATGCCGCAATGAATGTGATGTCAATGGCAAGTTCTCCCGTCTCGATCGCACGCGGTCTGCCGCCGTGACTGCGGATGATCGCCGGCGTCTTGAGCTTGCCCGCGGAGATGACTTCACCGATTCGCCCGCGCACGCCGGAGGACTGAATCCCGATGATCTTTCCTTCCTCGATATAGTCTGCGAGCAGATCCTGTGCACTGCCGAGCGATGTTGTCGCGACCGTCAGATCCTTCAGCCCCATCTCCTCCACCAAAACCTTCACAACCATACTGGTCACATAATCGCCGTTGCGAAACGCATGGTGGAAGGACACGGTCATGCCGTCATGCGCCCCGCATTTCTCGCACGCCTCACGGATGGAGGCGAGCACCTTGGATGCCTGCGGTTTTTCCGCGCGGTACACACGAGGGCCTGCTTTATGGAAGGTCTTTCCGTCCATATAGTATTTCCCCTGATAGACCTCCTTTCCACCTGCGAGAAGTTCCTCCGGAATTTCTCTGCCAACTGCATTTTTCATCACCGCACCCCCTCTATAAATCTCCGTGATAAACGCCGCACGCCTTTGCCAGTGCGATCACGCGGCTCGCATCCTCGATAAAGGGAATGTCGACCATCTTTCCATTGACCGTATAGACGCCGACGCCCTGTTTCGACTGTTCCTCAAAGCTGCGCACGTAAAGTTCTGCCGTCGCGATCTCCTGCGGGGTCGGAGCAAAGGTCTGGTGTACATAGGCAATCTGCCGCGGATTGATGAGGCTCTTGCCGTCAAAGCCCATTGCATGGTCGAGTTCCACCTCCGCGCGAAATCCCTCCTCATCGTCCAGCGCCGTAAACACAGTATCAAAGCACTGAATCCCTGCCTCGCGCGCCGCAAGCAACATGAGACTGCGCGCCGTATTGATCTCGATGCCGCTGCGCACGGGGCGCACGTGCATGCTCTTGCGGAAATCTCCGCCCGAAATGGCAACGCCGAGCATACGATCCGATGCCTGACAGATTTCCCGTGCATTCAGGATCCCTTTCGGACTTTCGAGCGCCGCCATGAGAAGGGTCCGCCCCTCCTCAACGCCAAATTCCTTCTCCGCCGCGCGGACATGTTCTTCGATACACTTCACATCGTCTGCGCTCTCACATTTTGCAATGCGCACCCCATCCGCACCGCCGGCGACACAGACGCGGATATCTTCCTGCCAGTGCGGCGTCTCGAGCCCGTTCATGCGGACAAGCACCTCAGTCTCGCCGTAATCAATGCTCCTCAGCGCATGATAGAGCGAGAAGCGCGCCGCATCCTTCTGGTTCTCCGCCACCGCATCCTCAAGGTCGAGAATAATGCTGTCCACACCGTAGATATAGGCATCCTTAATCAGGCCCGGACGCTGCGCATTCATGAACATCATCGTACGGCGGAGACGGAATCGCTCCGGTCTTGGTCTTGGAATCATTGGACTGCACCTCCCCACGGAACATTCTTGTCTGATATTCGGGCACTGCGAAAAACAGCACATTCCACGCGTGCACGAATCGTACAGTCGAGAGCTCCCTGATCCACAATCTGTATACGGACAGACTGTACGCCGAGACGCTCCAGTGTCTCGAGCACAGTTCTCTGAATGGCACGGCCGTACTGATTCATCACGCTGCTCTCAATATCGAGCTCAATCCCATTCGCTCCTGGCTCCACAGTGACCCGCACATCGCTTGATTCCAGCGTTCCCGCCATCGCCGACTTCTCGATCTGCATAACGATTCCCCCTAACTGTTAATTATGGTATCATAATAGCAAGGAGCGTTATATTTTGTAAACGCACCCGTTTTTCCATTCATGCCATTCCATAAAAGAATGTATCTTCAATATTTTTCAATCGCAAAAGCAATGAATATCATGATATAATAAACAAAACGTATGTCATACCTCTTTATTTCCCTGAAGGGAGGATCCAATGGATACGCAAGATATTCAGCTGCTCATGACCCTGCACCGCACAAACAATATCACGCGAGCGGCAGAGGAACTGTACACGACCCAATCTTCAGTTTCCAAACGTATACGCCAGCTTGAAAAGGAACTGGGGATCATCCTGCTTCTGCGCTCACGACTCGGCATTCAGTTCACACCGGCAGGAGAGATCGTCCTGCGCCATATCAAAGCCATTACGCGAGAGCTTATGACAATGAATCAGGAGCTCAACGACGCCCAGGGGGTGATCTCCGGCACGCTGCGCATCGGCGTATCGATCAATTACGCGATATACCGTTTGCCGCCTCTGCTCCGCCTCTATCAGGAACGCTTTCCGTTGGTTCATACGCAGCTGACCATCGAAGTCAGCCAGAAAATCTTCTCAATGTTTATTGCGGGACAGACCGAGCTCGCCATCGTACGCGGCGAGCACTCCGACTGGGACGGGCCGCGTATCCTGCTCGGCCGAGAACCGATCTGCATCATTACCTGCCGAGAGCACAGGAACCTTCCGCTCAGAGAGCTGCCGCAAATCATCCGCAAAGCTGATACCGGAATGGAGCGGGATACAGCGCTCTGGCGCAAGGAAAACAAAATTCCCACGGCAAAAAATCAGATCTTCGCAAATAACACCACGACCTGTATCGAAATGGTACGGCAAGGACTCGGCTGGGGCATCGTTCCGAAAATCTGTCTCGCGCACTTTGACGGATGCATCCGTCCCATGCACTTTGCAGACGGCCGTCCTCTCGTACGATCGACGTACCTGCTCTATACGGAACAGACCGCCGCCCTGCCGCAGATCGACGCCTTCATCAATCTGCTGCGTGAATCCACAAGCCTGCCACATACGGCATAGGAGGTAATCATGATAACAACAATCTATCCGTCTGACCATGCGGGTACTGCTCAAGTACAAGCGCTGCTTGAAAAGGAAGGTCTCCGCATGGACGCAAATATCGACTACACCTGCGCCGTCCTCGATGACGCGCATCAGGTCATCGCAACAGGCAGCTGCTACGCCAACACGCTGCGCTGCTTTGCCGTAGATGACGCACATCAGGGAAAAGGCTTGCTGAACAAAGTCCTCACCCATCTCATGAATATCCAGCAGGAACGCGGGAACTCCTCTGTCTTTCTCTATACGAAGGGCGCCTCCGCTCCCTTCTTCTGCAGTCTCGGCTTCCATGAGATTGCACGCGTCTCTGATACCATCGTCTTTCTCGAAAATCGGAGCTGGGGCTTCCCAGAGTATCTGAAAAAATTACAGGCAGAAACAGGAGCAGGAGTGGCACACGGCACGGCGGCAGCGATTATACTGAATGCAAACCCGTTCACGTATGGCCATCTGTATCTCGTGGAGCAGGCTGCGGCGGAGAACGATCTCCTGCATCTCTTTGTGGTCAGTGAGGATGTGAGCTTCTTCCCCTATGATATACGCGATCGCCTCGTACGCGAGGGAACCGCACATCTGAAGAATATCGTCCATCACGCAACGGGTCCCTACATGATCAGCCAGGCGACCTTCCCCAGCTATTTTCAAAAGGATGAGGATGCGGCGATCCGCAGCCATGCACAGCTCGATATCGCCGTTTTTTCGCGTATCGCACAGGCGCTCTCCATCACTCGCCGCTATGTTGGTGAAGAACAGGCGAGCCGTGTCACACGCCTCTACAATGAAATTATGCTCCACGATCTCCCGCTTGCCGGCATCGAATGCAGAGTGATCCCGCGCAAGGAACGCGAAGGAGCACCCATCAGCGCATCCACCGTCCGCCGTGCGATACAGTCCGGCAGTATGGACGCCCTTCCCGCACTCGTACCGCCGACAACACTGGCTTTCCTTCAGAGCAAAGAAAGTGCCGCCATCCGCAAAAAAATTGCAGAGGCGGCAGATGTCGTACATTATTGAAAGGAGCCATAATGCTCAGCGGTATCCCTGTGGAACTTTCCACCATGCTCGCCGCACGTGAAGAACGCGCAAGGCAACAGGATGCTTGGCTGAAGCAATATCAATGCCCGCTGCTCTCGTTTACCCTCAATATCCCGGGCCCCGTTAAGACCTCCCCGGCGCTTCGTCGTGCTTTTGAGACCGGACTCTCGGCGCTGCAAGAGCATTTGACAGGTATGCATCTGTCTCCCATTGCACAGATGCAGGTGCATGCAGCAACTGGGGATGAGGCTCTCGTTGCCGTCAAAGGAGATGCCGCGTCATTGAAAAAGCTCTGTATCCGTATCGAGGAGACGCACCCGCTCGGTCGTCTCTTCGACTTTGATGTTCTCACAGCAGATGGGATAAAACTCTCCCGCCCACTCCCGCGCCGCTGTCTGCTCTGCACAGAACAGGCTCAGGTCTGTGCACGCAGCCGCCATCACTCTATCGAAGAACTGACAAATGAAATCGAGCGCCTCCTTTCTGTATATTTCAAATAAAGTATAGAAAATGGGACTGCCCTGCAAAGCTGATTGAGCCTTGCAGGGCAGTCCCGTCTTTATGCCGCTTTACGGCAATCTCCTAAATGCTTAACGATGCCAAGGTCTGTCGTTCCGATAATCTCTTTTGATGTTCTGTACCGCCTGATCATGACGCTTCTGCTCTTTTTGCATCGCACGGTTATACTTTGCCTGATCGCCGTCGCGGCGGAACTCAAAACGGATCTTGCGTACATTCTGCTCGTGGACGCGATCCTCTTCCCGCATGCGGAAGCTATACTCATTCGAGGTACCGTTTTCATAGCGGAGCGGCTGATAGATTTGCGCCGCCTCGGCGCTGCTGACCGTCGCCCCCATCATGCTGAGTCCCATCGCAGCAGCGAGAACCCCTGAGATGTATTTCTTTGACATGTTTTTCATAAGTATTTTCCCCTTTCGCTTGGATGCTTTTTGAGGATAATCTATTTACCTTGGATATTGTTTAAGCGCAAATAAACCATTTATTAGATCAACACAGCAGTCCGATTGATGAACGAACAGCTTGAACAAAGACATACCCCGTCTCCATTTTTTCCAATAAAAAACCGCATCTGTAAAGATGCGGCATTGATCTTCTTACTCTGCAGTGAACGGAAGAAGTGCGATATTGCGTGCCCGTTTGATTGCGAGCGTTACCTGACGCTGATGCTTTGCACAGTTTCCAGAAATGCGGCGCGGAAGAATCTTCCCGCGCTCTGTCGTGAAGCGGCGCAGCTTTGCAGCATCCTTATAGTCAATATGATCTACCTTGTCCACGCAGAACGAGCAGACCTTGCGACGAGGCTTGCGGCCTCGATCTCGTTTCATCATTTTTGCTGTCCCTCCTTATTACGGGATATACTGAGCAGATGCTCAGAACGGAATATCGTCGTCCGGAATCACGGGACCCATCATATCCGGTGCAGGCCCCCCTGCCGCAGGCGCTGTGCCATGCCCCGCCGGCGCATCAAAACCGCCTGCGGCACCGCCGGAATTCTTGGAGTCGAGAAACTCTACATTGTCCGCTACAACATCCGTTGCATATTTGCGCTGTCCATCGCTTCCGTCATAGCTGCGCACCTGAATACGTCCTTCGACGCCGATACGGCGGCCCTTGGTCAGGTTGTTTCCGCAAATTTCAGCAAGTTTTTCCCAACAGGTCACAGGGATAAAATCCGCTGTCTGCTGTCCCTCCTGCTGTGCTGTCCGCGAAAAGCGGCGGTCTACCGCAACCGTAAAGCGGCAAAAAGCCTTTCCGCTCTGTGTATAGCGAATCTCTGGATCGCGCGTAAGGCGCCCGATCAGTATAACTCTGTTCATTGTTTTCTCTCTCCTGTGTGATGGCGTTCCGTCACAGATCGACTTACTCCTCGACTCCGTCCGCGCGAACGATCATGTGCTTAAGCAGCTCGTCAGTGATCTTCATCACGCGATCGCATTCAGCGACACAGGCGGGCTCTGCATTAACGTACAGCAGAACATAATATCCTTCGGTATTGTCCTTGATCTCATAGGCTAGGCGCTTCTTGCCCCAGCGGTCCTCTTTTTCAATCGTACCGCCATTGGCCTGAATGAGCTTTGTGAACTTCTCGATGACGGCGTTTGTCGCTTCTTCCTCCATCGGCTTCACAATAAATATGACTTCGTACAATCTCACGAAATCACCTCCTCTTTGGTCTTTGGTCGCCGATCTCGTCGACGGCAGAGTTATTCTTATGTGCGCGCACAAAAAAAGCATACGCTCACGCGACAAAAGTCAGTATAACATGTTTGACAGCGACACGCAAGGGTTTTACAAAAGTGAACAACAAGAATCTTCTATAATGACAAGAAGCTTCAATCCGCATGCTCTACAAAGGAGCGCCCCCCTTCTCCATATAGTTCATCAGCCCCGTATGATGTGAGAAAATCACGAGTGCTGCTATATGTACTGTAAGCAGTCCATCGACATCCCTATCACCATATCGCCTCATCAAGAGCTGACCGCCCGCTGTGGAATGATCTACCTTTTTCCCATCGCTGTAATTCCCCGGATTCTTTCGGCACCAGTCAAGATAGTCGGCGAACTCTTTCGTGCACTTGCCGAGATCATGCAGCACGCCAATCAGCCGTGCAGTCGCCGATAAGCCGATCCCCGCAGCAGATGCCGCCATGAGGTCCCCCACGCGCAGGAGATGGGCACGCATGTCTGCTCCACTGATCCGTCGCGTTGGATATGAGCAAGATACTGTTTCATCTCTATCACACTCCGTCTATATATTTCTACATATCTTCTGAATCTCCTGTTATTTTCTTTTATTTCTTTAATATTATTTAAAATTATACTCCCTCGTATGCCTTATGGCATCCAAGGGAGTATATAAAACCTAGAATGAGAACTCTATATCATCCATCCAACTCGGCCAGCATCTTGCCGCCATAAAGGCTCGACCAGTCATCGGAGAATGCCTGCACGGCATCTTTTATGATTTTTTTACCGAATACTTCGCGCAGGATGCTCGGACTAACCGTGATGGAATGCGCGCCTGCGAGGATAGCACGGTCGATCTGAGCAGGCTGTTTAAAGCTCGCGGCGAGGATCTCCGTCTCGTAGCCGTAGTGGCTGATGATGCCGGCGATGCTGCCGATAACATTCGCAGCATCGACGCCAAGCGCCTCCATGCGGTTGAAATACGGAGCAATGCAGTCCGCCCCTGCCTCGAGTGCGATGAGTGCCTGGTCCATTCCGTAGACCGCCGTCGCCGTCACGTTTGCCCCCTGCCGCTTGAGCGCCTTGATGACCTTGACTCCCGCGAAGTCGACGGGAACTTTGATGAATACCTTCTCATCCACATGACGGAACACAGCTTCCGCGTCACGCATCATGCCGTCGTAGTTCCGTGCCGTCACCTGAATATGCAGCGGACGCAGACTGCCGATGATTGTGCGAATCTCACGCATATGCGCAAAGAACGGAACCGCACCTTCCTTCTTCACGATGGTGGGGTTGCTCGTTACGCCCGCAATGGGCAGATATTCGGAGAGTTCGCGGATCTCGTCGAGGTTTGCAGTGTCGAGTAGATATTTCATTGTCACAGCCCTTTCAAAATAAGCACAAAAGCCCACCCGACCAATGGCAGGTGAGCTTTTTCATTCATTTACGCATCGAGTGCCTTGCGCATAGCGGCAATCAGCTGAATACCGCCGTTGATGTCGCCGTCGATGATATGCTTCACCACGGCGCTGCCGACAATGACGCCATCTGCCTGCTTGCCCGCACGCGCTGCCGCCTCAGGCGTACCGATGCCGAAGCCGATGGCAAGCGGCACATCCGTATAACGGCGCGCGGCCTTGCAGACCCCCCCGATGATGGAGTAGTCGATCTCCTTAACACCCGTGACGCCATAATTCGAGATGCAGTAAATAAAGCCACGCGCATCTTTGCATGTCTCCTGCATGCGCTCCTCGGTTGTACCGGGCGTAATGAACTCGGTGAGGGTAAAGTCATGTGCGGCGCAGATGCGGCGCATATCAGCAGACTCCTCATGCGGCACGTCAGGGAAGATCACGCCGTCCATGCCTGCCGCCTTGAAATCCGCGACAAATTTCTCAAAGCCATAGTGGTTCACCATGTTGATGTAGCCCATGCCGATGAGCGGGATCTCGGAGTGTTTGCGGATCTCCTTGACGACCGCGAGCGCCTTCTTCATCGTCATGCCCTGCTTCAGCGCGATGACGCTCGCCTCCTGAATAACGGGACCATCCGCCATCGGATCGGAGAACGGCAAACCGAGCTCAATCACATCCGCACCCGCCTCCTCGGCACGGCGTACAATATCGACAGTCGCTTCCGCGCTCGGGCAGCCCGCTGTGACGTAAATATAGAGCCCTGTTCTTCCTTCTGCACGAAGCTTTGCGAGTTTTTCATCCAGACGCTTGCTCATACGATCTCCTCCCCCAGCTCCTTTGCGACCATCTGCACATCCTTATCGCCGCGTCCCGAGAGACAGACAACGATATTCTCGCCCGCCTTCGTCTCGGGCATGAGTTTTTCGAGATATGCAAGTGCGTGTGAACTTTCAAGCGCAGGAATAATGCCCTCGATGCGCGACAGACGCTGAAACGCCGCAAGGGCTTCCTGATCGGTTACAGAAACATAGGTAACAATCCCCTCATCCTTGAAGAAGGAGTGCTCGGGGCCGACACCAGGGTAGTCCAGTCCTGCCGAGATGCTGTACGCCTCGACGACCTGTCCGTCCGCATCCTGCAGGAGGTAGCTGTATGCACCATGGAGAATGCCGGGCGTACCCGCACCGCTGAGGGTCTTGGCATTGTCTCCATCCGCATCGCCGCGTCCGCCGCCCTCGACGCAGAACTTCTTCACATCCGCATCATTGCGAAAATCGTAGAAGGTCCCGATGGCATTACTGCCGCCGCCGATGCAGGCAACGAGGTAGTCGGGTTTTCCGTCAAATGCCTTTGCAGACTGCACGCGAATCTCCTCACCGATGACCTTCTGGAAGTCGCGTACCATCTCCGGATACGGATGCGGACCGACCGCAGAACCGATGACATAGTAGGTGTCCGTGATGTTCGTCGCCCAGTAGCGAATCGCCTCACTCGTTGCATCCTTGAGCGTCCCCGTGCCGCTCGATACGGGGATGACCGTCGCCCCCAGGAGATGCATGCGGAACACGTTGAGCCGTTGACGCTCGACATCGACCACTCCCATGAAAATGTGGCACTCCATACCGAAGAGGGCCGCGATCGTTGCCGTCGCAACACCATGCTGGCCTGCGCCCGTCTCCGCGACGATGCGTTTCTTGCCCATGCGCTTGGCGAGGAGCGCCTGCCCGAGTGCGTTATTGATCTTATGCGCGCCCGTATGCAGCAAATCCTCACGCTTGAGATAGATATTCGCCTTGCCGTAGTGCTTCGTCAGCCGCTCGGCAAAGTACAGATTCGTCGGACGTCCGGCATACTCTCTCAGATAGCCGCGGAACTCTGTGAGAAACTCCTCATCTTCGCGATATTTCAGATAGGCCTCTTCCAGTTCATTCAGGGCAGGCATCGCAATCTCGGGCACATACTGTCCGCCATAGCTGCCGAATCTTCCCTTCTTGCTCATATATCATTGCTCCTTTATTCCAACTTCGGATAGCTCTCTCGCAAATGCACCGATATCGGCAGCACGCACAAGCCCTTCGCCCACAAGGACGCCCTTGCAGCCCGCCTCATGGACGAGCACAGCATCCTCCCGCGAGAAAATACCGCTCTCGCTGATGATGGTGCGGCTCATGTCTGCATACGGCAGGAGATCGAGCGTCGTTTGAACGCTCGTCTCAAAGGTCACAAGATTGCGGTTGTTGATGCCGATGAACTCCGCCGGTGTCGCCTGCGCAATCTCGAGTTCCGCCCGGTCATGTACCTCGACGAGCGCATCCATACCGAGACTCCATGTGAGATAGAGCAGCTGCTTCAGCTGATCGGGCGTCAGGATGCGTACGATCAGCAACACGGCATCCGCACCGAGGGCACGCGCCTCGTAGACTTGATACGGGTCAATGATGAAGTCCTTGCGCAGGAGCGGCGTATCCACACGCGCACGCACCGCTGCAAAGTCCTCGTTGCTCCCGAGGAAGTGCGGATCGGTATGCACGGAGAGCACCGTTGCGCCCGCCGCCGTGTAAATATCGGCAAGTTCTGTGACACTGTGGCTCGTTGTCAGCCGCCCCTTCGCCGGCGACTGCAGTTTGCATTCTGCAATCAGTCCCCAGCCCCGCCATCGGAAGTGCTCCGCCATGCGGAACGTACCGCATGAGAGGGTTGATTTCAATTCATCAAGCGGCACGGATCTCTTTGCTGCTGCTACAATATCGCGCTTTTTTGCAACGATCTCGGCCAGTATATCGCGCACTGTGCACCTCCTTCCGGCTCTTATGCTGTCCGGCATATTCTCCTATCTTAGTGGAGGATATCCCATTTGTCAATCAGTGCCGACGCACTGCCTCCATAAACGCTCTGATTTTTTCCTCCGATTTCTCGCCCTGCTCTTCGAGTCCGCCCGACACATCGACGCCGAAGGGATGAAAGATCACTGCGGCCTCTCCCACGTTCTCTGCCGTGATGCCGCCCGCGATCAGAACAGGCTTCGTGATGCGCGCGATCTCCCGCGCCGCCTCCTGCCATGCAAACACCGTACCCGTGCCGCCTGCTGCTCCCTGCAGATAGCTGTCCACGAGAATGATCTCGGCAGGATACTTGTTCGCTGCATCCACATCGAAATCATCCCCATAGCGATATGCCTTGATCACAGGACGCTCTGAACCCCGCGCCGTTTCGGCCGTCTCATGCCCGTGCAGCTGTACATAATCGAGTCCTACGAGTGCAGCAATCGCGTTCACCTCATCCATCGGCGCGTCGACGAATACGCCGACCTTTTGCGCATGACGCAGCTCCCGCGCGATCTCCTGTGCCGCCTTGGGCGCAACGAATCGCCGACTTTTTTCCGCAAAGACAAAACCAATATAGTCTGCGCCTGCCTCCTCTGCCGCAAGCGCTGCTGAGACGGTCTTCATTCCGCACATCTTCACACGCATCCGCTCTCCTCCATTCATGCTTCATCATCTTAGAGATACGAACTGTATTTGTCAAATGAAAAAGGTCCTGCATTCACGGACAAATGCAGAACCTTGCTGAAATCAAATATCGTTATTTCTTCATTGGCGGCTTATTTGCAGGTGCCGCATCCGGGTGAGGAGGACGCACCAATGTCGGATTGACGCCGAGTTCCTTTGCGATATCCTCCCAACGATTCTTCATATTCTTGCGTTCAAGTACGGAGCGAACGTCCTTGCCCGATGCCTTGGCGAGGATGCCGGCCATCTCGATGTCGTGCGGCTCGTATCCCTCATTGTAGAGAGTACGTGCAGTATTCACATCCATCTCGCCCTGCATTGAGATGTGCATGACAGCCATCTCGTCCAGTTCTTTCTGAACCGCTTCTTCCGTTATGTTGAGGGAGTCGGCAATTTGCTCCCACGTCTTGCCGCCCTCCTTCATCGCCATGACATCGCGGAAGGACTTGCCGGAAATCTTTGCGAACATTGCCGCCTGACCGATATCCGCGAGATCTTTTTTCGCATCAATTGCCTGCTTGACCTCTGCCCCAGAGACCTTAAACGTCTCCGACACATGCTTCGCAAGCTCCTCCGGCGTGAGCTGGACATCCGCATGAGCCGCGTCCATCTTCGGCTCGCTTGTCTTCGACGGGGGCGGCGCCGCATTCGCCCCATTCGCATAGGCAAGCGAGCCGATGCTCCCGCTGACAATGAGCACTCCAAACGTGATGCCGATAATATTTTTTCTCGTGGATCTCTTCATACGAAACAACACCTTTCTGTAAGAAGCTCCGCTTCCATTCTGTTCCTCAAGTATCCTTCACATTTCAATAGTATAGAAAATACTTGTTAAGCACGATTTAGGCATCAATTAAAGTTTGATTCAAAGCCGCTCCCCTGCTGAAGCACATCCCCCGCATGCTCCGCTGCAAACGTCGCGTCATCGGCATTACCAGAACGGCGGCCGCACGATCCTCAAATTTGAAGTCGTGCGACAACTCCACCATTGTGTTTTGTTTATACGTATCGTAGTCAATTCAGTACGATCTTACTGTAATCTGCCGTCTCAAGCAGATAGTCGTCGATTGTCTTGAGCAGTGTCAGACGATTGATCTTGATACGCGCATCCTTATCCATGACCATGACCGCATCAAAGAAAGCGTCAATCGCCTGTGCGAGACTCCTCTCTGCCGCAAGCGTGTCTTCCCCCCCCGCGCGTGCCGCAGCTGCGTTCTCGTAGGCAGAGAGGAGCGCGCCCTCCTCTGCCGCCTGAAAGAGGTCTGTATCAAGCGTCGTATGCTCTGCCATACGCGCGATATTGCCGACACGGACAAAGGACTGCACGAGCGCATCTGCTCCATTCTCCTTGAGCAGCCGCTCGACGTAGGCGGCGCGCACGGGCACATTTGCAACGAAGTCCACATCCACAAGCACTGCCTCCTGCACATCGTAGCGCACACCGCGCTCCGTGAGGACATTCTTTAGGCGCAGACGGATGAAATCTGCGACATCTGCCTGCATCTTCTCGCGTTTGTCCTCATCCAACGCATAGAGATCGCACGCCTCATCGACGAGATCGGAAAGGAGCAGTCCGCTCTCCTGCTCGATCAGCATGAGCACGAGTCCGAGCGCCTGACGACGCAGTGTAAAAGGATCCTGTGAGCCCGTCGGAATCTTGCCGCGGCTGAACGTACCAACGATATTGTCGATCTTGTCTGCAACGCTGAGCGCAAAGCCGAGCGGTGTCTGCGGCAGTTCATCTCCTGCAAAGCGCGGCATATACTGCTCGTCAATGGCGCGCGCGACCGCGGGCTTCTCTCCGTCGAGGAGGGCGTATTCACGCCCCATAATGCCCTGGAGTTCCGTAAACTCTGTTACCATCCCCGTCACGAGGTCGGCTTTCGACAACTCGGCTGCACGCCGTGCATCGGACGACATCACCTCATAGGCAGCATCATCCGGCGCGATCTCCTCGACAATCGCCGTAACCAGCCCCATGAGGCGCTCTGTCTTCTCATACATCGACCCAAGGCCCTGCTGGAAGACGACCGTTTTCAATTTTTCGCGATGTTCCGCGAGTGATTTCCTGCGATCTTCATCGAAGAAGAACTGTGCGTCTGCAAGACGTGCGCGCAAAACGCGCTCGTTGCCGTGGGCGACGACATCGAGATGCTCTTTCCCGCCATTCCGCACGGTGATGAACACGGGCAGGAGACTGCCGTCCGCCGCCTTGACGGGGAAATAGCGCTGATGATCGCGCATCGGCGTGATGACAGCTTCTGCCGGAAGTGCAAGGTATCTCTCCTCGAAGGAACCGCTGAGTGCCGTCGGATACTCGACGAGATAGAGCACCTCCTCGAGAAGGTCCGGCGTGATCTCCGCCGTCCCCCCGCACGCCTTCGCCGTCTCCGCAATTTGCTCACAGATCATCGCACGGCGGCGCTCCGGATCGACGATAATGTACGCTCTTTCACAGGCTGCCTCATAGTCTGCAGGTGACGGGATGATAAAGTCTGCCGGTGCGAGTGTCCGATGACCGCGCGACATATTCCCGCTCGTGACGTTCGCCAGCATAAAGGGCACGGTCTCCGTCCCATAGAGTGCGACGAGCCAGCGGATCGGACGGATGAAACGGAAATCCAGATCGCCCCAGCGCATACTGTTCGGGAGAGGTATGGAGCGGATAAGTTCCGGCAGCAGTTCCGTGAGCAGCCGTGCCGTCTCCGCCCCCTTCTCATGGACGGAAGCATAAACATAGCCGTCCCGCTGAATGAGTGCGGAAGGATCGATTCCCTGCCCGCGTGCAAACCCTTCGCCCGCCTTCGTCAGGTTCCCCGCCGCATCAAAGGCGATGGCGACCGAGGGCCCGCGCGTCTCCGTACTGACATCTTCCTGCCGCTCGGCAAGTCCCGTCACGATGAGCGCCGCACGGCGCGGCGTGCCGATGGTACGCAGATTCTCATAGGAAAGCCGCTGATCACGGAGCTGCTCGCCCGCCAAGCGTTTCAGATCAGAGAGAAGATGAGGCATGACATGGGCCGGAATTTCCTCTGTTCCGATTTCAAGCAGAAGATCCTTGCTCATTTTCTCCCCTCCTTCTTCAGCATCGGGTAGCCGAGCGCCTCACGCTGGGCCAGATACGCCTCCGCGCAAAGACGCGCAAGTTTTCGGACGCGTCCGATAAATGCCGTCCGCTGCGAGACGCTGATCGCACCGCGTGCATCAAGCAGGTTAAACGTGTGCGAACATTTGAGCACGTAGTCATGCGCGGGATGTACATGCCCCGCACCGATGACGCGCACTGCCTCCGCCTCGTATTTGTCAAAAAGATCAAAGAGGAGCGCCTCATCCGAAAGGTCAAATGCATAGGTGGACTGCTCGAACTCGTTCTGATGGAACACATCCCCATAGGTCACATCGTCCGTCCATGCGATGTCATAGACATTCTCCACGCCCTGGATATACATCGCAAGGCGTTCAAGGCCATAGGTGATCTCAACAGAGACGGGCTTGACGTCGTGACTGCCGACCTGCTGGAAATATGTGAACTGCGTGATCTCCATGCCGTCCAGCCAGACCTCCCAGCCGAGCCCCCACGCACCGAGGGTCGGAGACTCCCAGTTATCCTCAACAAAGCGAATGTCATGTTCCACGGCGCGGATGCCGAGCCGGGCAAGACTCTCGAGATAGAGCTCCTGGATGTTGTTCGGCGACGGCTTCATGATAACCTGGAACTGATGATGCTGATAGAGCCGGTTCGGATTGTCGCCATAGCGGCCGTCTGCGGGTCTGCGTGACGGTTCGACATAGGCGACGTTCCATGGTTCCGGCCCCAAAACACGCAAAAATGTCCACGGGCTCATGGTTCCTGCGCCCTTTTCCACATCATACGGCTGTGCAAGGATACACCCCTGCCCGGACCAGAACTCCTGCAGTGCGAGGATAACCTCCTGGAATTTCATGCAAACAACTCCTTTAGGAATTACGGATCATTCATGCTTCCTTCATAAAAAAACCGCGTTCTTTTATAGAATACGCGGTTTTTAAAAAATGGCAAGAACCTACTTAAAATTTTCTTCCAAGCTTTGCAAAATCTGAGCCTGGCGCGAATTGATATCCTTGTTCCACTTGCTCTCATACCCCGCCGCATCATCGGAGGGGAGCAAAGCGCACACAATGATGAGGATGATAAAGAAAATGACCGCTGTCCCGATGATTTTTCGCTGATAGGAGATCCGCAGCTCTTTTACGCGTGCCAATCGGATCTCCATCTCTCTTTTCCTGCGCTCCCGCATCGATTCGAAAGCGTTCTGCGCATATGGACGTTCCGGCATAATAGTCCCCTCCTCTCTTCGCGTGCGGGGATATTACACAACAATCGTCAAAAGAGACTCTGCTCCTCGTATACCGGCTCCTTCATCTTCTGATAGCAAAAGAGCGTTGCAAGCGTATCTGAAAGTGCTCCGTGCGCCTTCGTCGTCCCCCAGTCATAGCGGTAATAGTCTGCGCACTCCGCCAGTTTCCACCAGCGATATCCGCCGCGGCGCGCATCGGGGACCTTGCGGAACTCTGAGAACGCAAGCATCACATCGTGCCGATTCGGATTCTGGATGCGGATGCCGGACTGAGCCAGCAGCCGGATATCAAACTCGATATTATAACCGACAAGCAGCGTCTCCGGATCGTTGAACATCCGCTCGAGCTCTGCCTGCTGTGCAAGAATCGGCGGACAGTTCACCACCATCGCAGGAGAAATGCGGTTGATCTTCTCCGCATCCGGCCACGCATTCTTGCGCACAGGTGCGTACATACCGTCCACCACTGTTGCTCCTGCACCGTCCACGACGGCGAGAGTCAACACTTCATCATCGCTTCGAAAACCTGTCGTCTCGGTGTCAAAGACCAGAATTTTTTCCAACATGAAAGTCCTTCCTTTTCCAGTCGTTTTCTCCCAATTTTTACACGGCTTTCGTTAAAAATATTATATCGTATGCAAAATCGTCTGTCAAGAAAACGCCCGTCTCCTTTGGGGTTCATAAGGGAATCCGCATTGAATTTCCTGTTGCAAAAGCCTTTGAATTAAGATAGAATACTTCTATAAATATAGTACACGTTTATAGAAAGAATCTATAAAGTATATAAATGATCCCATCAATGAGAGGAGCATCCTTCATGAACGCTATTAAAATTCGCGATGGTATTTACTGGGTCGGTGCGATCGACTGGTCCATGCGCAGCTTTCACGGCTACGATACCCAGCGCGGTTCCACCTACAACGCCTATCTCATCATCGATGACAAGATCACACTCATTGATACAGTGAAGCAGGGCTTCGAGCCGGAGATGCTTGCGCGCATCTCCTCTGTTATCGATCCGTCACAGATCGACTACATCGTCTCAAACCACGTCGAACCGGATCACTCGTACGGCGTCCCGCTCATCTCCTCCCTCGCACCGAACGCGAAGGTCATCACGAGCGCGCCGAACGGGCTCAAGGGACTGCGCGCCTACTACGGCGAAATGCCCTATGAGACGGTGAAAGCAGGCGATACCCTCTCCATCGGGACACGCACGCTCGCATTCGTCCCGACGCCGATGCTCCATTGGCCGGACAGCATGGTAACCTACTGCCCCGAGGAGAAGATCCTTTTCTCGAACGATGCTTTCGGACAGCACTACGCCTCAGGCAAGCGCTATGACGATGACAACGATCTTTCCATCGTCATCGATGAGGCAAAAAAATACTACGCGAACATTCTTTTCCTCTACGCCAAACAGGCACAAACGGCGCTGAAGGAAGTCCACAAACTCGACATTGAGATGATTGCCACGGGACATGGCGTTATCTGGCGCTCCCATATCCCTGAGATCATAAGCCTCTACAATAAGTGGTCGTTGGGCGAGACCGAGGAGCGCGCCGTCATTGTCTACGATACGATGTGGCACTCCACAGAAATGATGGCGCACACCATCGCCGAGGCATTCATTGACAAGGGCTTCTCCGTCGGCTACTATGACATCCAAAAGAATACGCACGCCGACATCATGACGGATGTCCTCACGAGCCATTATCTCATTGTCGGCTCACCAACGCTCAACAACCAGATGCTCCCTACCATCGGCGGCTTCCTCTGCTATATGAAGGGGCTTGCACCGAAGGGACGCAAGGCATTCGCCTTCGGATCCTATGGCTGGGGCGGGCAGAGCATCCAGCAGATCGAAGATGAGCTCAGAGCCGGCGGCTGCGAGATTGTCATGGACAAAGTACGCATGCTCTACGTCCCCTCCAAGGAACAGCTTGCAGGTCTGCGCGATCAAATACTTGCACTCTAGAATAAAAACCGCCGTACGAAGCGACAAACAACTTCGTACGGCGGTTTTTTTGTGTAAAACGCGCTTATTCTTCTGTAAAATACCGCATTGCAGTTTTCTTCCACTCTTTCTTGGTGTAGAGCATACGACGATCCGCGATACCGGTCGCAGTGCTGAGTTCAGCTGCAATCGCTTCACATTCCTCACGGCTGTATCCGTGAATCATCGTATATAGGTTATAGTGCCATCCCGTCGCACGATTGCGCTCATAGCAGTGTGAGACGCGCGGATGCTCCGCCATCCGTGCAGCCGTCTCATCCATGCATTCATCAGGCACATCCCATACGCAGAGACAATTCGACGTGAACCCCACCTCACGATGGCGAAGGACCGCCCCTATTTTGCGGATCTTCTTTTCCTCGCGCAAACCAGCGACACGAGCGAGCAATTCTTCCTCCGAAATGCCAATCTCTGTTGCGAGCACTTTGTACGGTTCCGAAACGAGGGGAAATTCCCCCTGAAGCAGGCGAACGATTTTTTTATCGAGTTCGCTGATTCCCGTACCCTCTGTCATAACGCATCCTTCCTTCACGGCTTAGTCCAGTTTGAACTGCACATTGATCTTATATCGCCTATGTGCTTTCAAACTCATAAGGTTCTGTACCCCCGGCAGTGCTGCAATTTCAGAAAGAATACGCTGCTCCATTTCACGCGATGGAGTCAGCAGTGTGAACCAAAGATTGTACCGCCCCTCTCGTTCATAATTGTGCGTCGCCCCCGCATAGCGGTTAATCGCCTGCGCGACAGCAGGCAGCTGCTCCTGCTTCACTTCGAGCGCGATCAAAGTGCCCTGATAACCGAGGCGCTCCGAATTAAAAAAGATGCCGATACGCCGCAGATATCCCTCATTCTTCAGATCTTCCAGGCGCCTGAGCACATGTGCTTCCGTTGTGTCCAGCATTTCCCCTAAACGCGCAAACGGCCGCGAACACACCGGCAGGTTGCCCTGCAGGAGGTTCAGCAGCCGTTTGTCAAAATCCGTCAGTGCTGTCATCACAATATCCCCCATAATACACAGGCCGGCAGCACCTCTCTCTGCTGATCGTGCACCCGCCTTGCTCATGAGCAGATATTTCAGCACAGAAAAATGAACTGCATTCAGCTTCTATCTGCGCTTATTCTATCAGATATTCTTTCATTACGTCAAGTAACTCTGAACGTCCTTCATTTTTGGGAGAAGCATAAGGCAAAACGGTGAGCTCCGGCACTCCCAACGATCTCTGAATCTCCGCGATTCGGGCACGTCGTGCATTCCTGCCGATCTTATCTGACTTTGTGGCGATAACGAGTACGGGGATATTATGCTCAACGAGCCAGGAAAACATCCTGCGGTCAGACTCCATCGGGGTATGCCGGATGTCGAGCAGGAGACAGACGAAGCGCAGTTCTGCCGCATAGAGGAGATACTCCTCGATGAACTTCGCCCATACCTTCCTGCTGTCCCGTGCCGCCTTGGCATAACCATAGCCCGGCAGGTCAACAAGGTGCACGGAGTAACGCTCTGCCCCGCCGTCAATGCGCAGAAGGAGTTCATAAAAGTTGATCGTCTGTGTCTTGCCCGGCTTCGAGGAGACGCGCGCAAGCTGACGGATGCGCGTGAGAGAATTGATCAGCGAAGATTTACCGACATTGGACCGCCCGATGAAGGCAACCGCGGGGCGGCCCTCCTCCGGATACTGATCTCTCCGCACAGCAGAGGCAAGATAGACGGCCTTTGTAATCACGACCGGTTCTGTCAAGGACGCACACCTCCTAGTTGTATAGAGCGACCCGCAGCACCTCGTCCATATGGGCGACGGGAACGAACTCCAAGGAGGAACGCACGACATCGGGAATATCCTCGATATCGCGCTCGTTCTCCTGCGGAAGGACAATGGTCTTTAGGCCTTCACGATAGGCAGCGAGGGTCTTTTCCTTGAGTCCGCCGATCGGCAGGATATTCCCGCGCAGGGTAATCTCTCCCGTCATCGCGACATCAGAGCGCACCTTTCGTCCCGTGAGCGCCGAGATCATCGCTGTGGCCATCGTAATGCCGGCGGACGGGCCGTCTTTCGGGATGGCGCCTTCGGGCAGATGAATATGGATGTCATCGGTCTCATAAAAGTTTTCCGCAAGATGAAGCGCATCGGCACGGCTGCGCACATAGGAGAGAGCGGCCTGCGCCGATTCCTGCATAACCTCACCGAGCTGACCCGTGAGGATGAGTTTGCCTTTGCCGCGGAGAATATTGACCTCGGTCCGAAGCACATCGCCCCCGACCTCAGTCCATGCAAGGCCCGTCACTACGCCGACAAGAGGTTTCTTCTCCTGCTTTGCCGTATGATATTTCGGTCGTTCGAGGAAATCTGCAAGATTCGCCTTAGTTACGGCAATGGGCGGCTTCTCCCCCTCGACAACGCGGCGCGCCGCCTTACGGCAGAGCTGCCCGATAACGCGCTCCAGCGCACGCACGCCTGCCTCGCGCGTATAGGAGCGGATGAGCTCCGGATAGACGCCTGTGCTAATGCGGATGTCCTTTGCCTTCAGACCGTTTTGCGTCCGCTGTCGCGGCAAAAGATGACGCCGTGCGATCTCGATCTTTTCGAGCTCAGTGTAACTGGACAACGTCAAAATTTCCATGCGATCGCGCAGCGGCGCAGGAATACGTGCCGGATTATTTGCCGTCACGATCCAGAAGACACGCGAGAGATCAAACGGCAGCTCGACAAAGTGGTCGCTGAAGGTACAATTCTGAGCAGGATCAAGTACTTCAAGAAGCGCTGCCGACGGATCGCCGTGAAAATCCATTGCGATCTTATCCACCTCGTCAAGAAGAAAAACCGGATTCCTGGTGCCCGCACGGCGGATCCCTTCAAGAATGCGCCCGGGCATCGCCCCGACATAAGTACGCCGGTGTCCGCGTATCTCCGCCTCATCACGGATACCTCCGAGCGAGATGCGGATAAACTTGCGCCCCATCGCACGCGCAATCGATGCACCGAGCGAGGTCTTGCCGACGCCGGGCGCGCCTGCAAGGCAGAGAATGGGCGCATTCTGCTCCGGTGCAAGACGCCGAACAGCAAGATAGTCGAGGATGCGTTCTTTGATTTTTTCGAGGCCATAGTGATCGTGTTCGAGCACGGCATATGCCGCCGCCATATCAACATGCTCTTTCGTCATCTCAGACCACGGGAGCTCTACAAGTATGTCGAGATAGCTGCGGATAACACCGACCTCTGCGCTCATTGCGGGGCTCATATCGAGACGGTGAATCTCGCGCTCAATTGTCTCACGCACAGCATCTGGAAATTCTTTTGACATGAGCGCCTCGCGGTAACGATCCACCTCGGCAGCTTTATCTTCATCATCGCCGAGTTCCTTGCGGATCGCCTTGATCTGCTCACGCAGATAGAAGTCACGCTGTACCTTCTCCATCTGCTTGCGCACGCGCCGGTTGATCTCATGCTCAATGCCCATGATATCGAGTTCATGGACGAGCGCCTCATAGAGGCGATCCAAACGTGTACGCACATCCACAGCGGCAAGGATTTCCTGCCGCACATCATGCTTTAGGTTCAGGTGGCTCGCTATGATATCCGCAAGCCGCCCGGTATCCTCCATGATGGAGATAGAGACGAGCGCCTCGGGCGGGATCTTATGGGAGAGCTTTACCCACTCTTCGAATTTGCTCGTGACCCCGTGGACAAGAGCCTCAATATCCTTCGTCGGGGCTGTATCCTCCGGCTCCTCAATCTCGTGAACATCTGCTTCGGCATGCGTATCTCCCTCACGAACGGCGAGGATCTCCGCGCGCTTTTGTCCGTCGACAAGAATGCGAAGGACACCCTCCGGCATACGCAGGAACTGCCGTATCTCAGCAACCGTCCCGACATCGTAGAGATCAGCTGCCGTCGGATCGTCCGTTTCCGGTTCCTTCTGTGAGACGACGAGGATGCAGCTGTCCCCCGCAATGGCGCGCTCAATTGCCGCGACCGAACGGTCACGTCCGACGTCGAGATTGACCATCATATGGGGGTAAACCACAAGCCCGCGCAGCGGAAGCAGCGGTAGCGTTCGTTTCTCGGACATAGTATTTCCTTCCGTATCTCTATCCGGGGAAATCTCCCCAAAATGAAAAAGGAGCGCCGCAATGCAGAGCTCCTTTCATGTATGTGTTATCAGTTGGCAGCCGCCATCTTTTGGCTGCCGGCGCCGTCAATCGTCAGGATTGGATCGCTGCGGTTGGCAATGACATCCTTCGTGACTTGGCATGCCGTCACCCCTTGAATCGAAGGTACTTCGTACATAACATTGCGCATAATGCCCTCGATGATGGAGCGCAGACCGCGCGCTCCCGTTTTGTGTGTGAGCGCTTCCTTAGCGATGAGACGCAGCGCATCATCCTCGAAGGTGAGGCGGACTCCATCGAGTTCCAAAAGCTTCTGAAACTGCTTAACAAGAGCGTTTTTCGGCTCCGTCAGAATACGAACCAACGCCTTCTCATCAAGTGAGTTCAGCGTAACAACGACAGGAAGGCGCCCGATAAACTCTGGGATCAGACCATTTTTCATCAGATCCTCGGGGATGACTTTACTGAGCGATGCACCGACCGTGACACGCTTCTTTGAGCGCACCTGTGCGCCGAATCCCATCTGCTTCTTCCCAAGACGCGATTCAATGATCTCCTCGATGCCGTCAAAGGCGCCGCCGCAGATAAAGAGAATGTTCGTCGTATCGATTTGCAGGAGCTCCTGCTGAGGATGCTTGCGTCCGCCCTGCGGGGGCACGGATGCGGTCGTCCCTTCCAAAATCTTCAGGAGCGCCTGCTGGACCCCTTCTCCCGAGACATCACGGGTGATGGAGGGATTCTCCGACTTGCGCGCAATCTTATCGATCTCATCAATGTAGATGATGCCGCGTTGTGCTTTTTCAATATCATAGTCTGCCGCTTGGATCAGCTTGAGCAGAATGTTCTCCACGTCTTCGCCGACGTAGCCGGCTTCCGTGAGTGAGGTCGCATCCGCGATTGCGAACGGCACATTCAGAATGCGCGCAAGAGTCTGTGCGAGCAGCGTCTTTCCGCTCCCCGTAGGACCGAGCATAAGAATGTTCGACTTACGCAGCTCTACGTCCTCGTTCTTATTCTGTCCCGCGTTGATGCGTTTGTAATGATTGTAGACCGCAACGGACAGGGACTTCTTCGCCTCGTCCTGCCCGATGACATACTGATCAAGAATGTGGCGGATTTCCTTCGGTTTCGGAATATCCTTGAGGCCGACTTCAACATCATCGCTGAACTCTTCTGCAATGATCTCATTGCAGAGTTCAATACACTCATCGCAGATATAGACACCGGGTCCGGCTACGAGCTTGCGCACCTGCTCCTGCGTCTTTCCGCAGAAGGAGCACTTCAGCTGACCCTTGTCTTCCTCTCCAAATTTCATCGCGTCACACCCCCTCAGCCTTTCTTCGCGGCGGGCTCAGTTTTAGGGCGGGTCACAACTTCATCGATGAGGCCGTATGCTTTTGCTTCCTCTGCCGACATGAAATTATCACGCTCCGTGTCGACGTTGATCTTCTTCTCATCCTGTCCCGTATGGCGCGCGAGGATATGGTTGCCGACTTCGCGCAGACGCAGGATCTCCTTGGCTTGGATCTGAATGTCCGTTGACTGGCCCTGCGCTCCGCCGAGCGGCTGGTGAATCATGATGCGGGCGTGGGGCAGCGCGTAACGCTTCCCCTTTGCGCCCGCTGTGAGCAGAATGGAGCCCATGCTCGCCGCCTGTCCGATGCAGATCGTCGAGACATCGGGCTTAATGTACTGCATTGTGTCATAAATTGCAAGCCCGGCCGTCACAACGCCGCCGGGGCTGTTAATGTAAAGATGGATGTCCTTATCCGGATCTTCCGATTCCAGGAAGAGCATCTGCGCGACGACAACATTTGCCACACTATCATCAATCGGTCCGCCAAGGAAGATGATGCGCTCCTTGAGCAGCCGGGAGTAAATGTCGTAGGCACGCTCTCCACGGCTCGAGTTCTCCACCACCATCGGTACATAATAACTCATATATTCCTCCCCACAGGGGATCTCTTACGCCGTGATATTGTCAACGATGAACTGCGCCGTCTTTTTGCGCAGAACGGTTGCTGCAAGGTCACTGACACGCCCCTGCTCCTTGATAATCTTTTGAACCTGTTTCGGCGTTGCGCCGTAGGAAATCGCCATTGCATAGACTTCCTGATCGAGATCTCTGCCCTCAACCTTGATGCCTTCTGCCTTTGCGACCTCCTCAAGCATGAGATCTGTACGGACATTCTTCTCCGCCGCCTCGCGATACTCATCGCGAATGCGTGCCATATCGAGTCCGGCGTACTGGAGATACTGTTCAAGGCTCATGCCCTGCTGCTCAAGGCGCATCGCCATCTCCTGAATCATGGCGGTGATGCGATTCTCCACCATAATGGGCGGAATCTCCATCGTGCAGTTGTCCGTCGCCATATCGATCGCCTTCGCACGGCGATCGGCCTCAGCCTGACGCTCCGCACCGGCCTGCAGATTTTTGCGGATATCCTCACGCAGCTCGGCAAGTGTCTCAAACTTGCTCGCCTTCTTGGCAAATGCATCGTTCAGCTCTGGGAGCTCACGGGACTTGATGCTGCGAATCGTACATTTGAACAGCGCTGGCTTGCCCTTGAGTTCCTCTGCGTGATACTCCTCGGGGAACGTGACATTCACCTCGCGCTCCTCACCGATCTTGGCTCCAATGAGCTGATCCTCAAAGCCTGGGATAAAACTGCCGGAACCAATCTGAAGGGGATAGTCCTCGCCCTTCCCTCCTTTGAATGGCTTGCCGTCGACAAAGCCCTCAAAATCAAGCGTTACAAAATCATCTTTCTTGACAGCGGCATCCGCAGGCGCATCCACGAGCGTCCCCTGATTCTGACGCATTCCCTCGATCTGACGGTCAACATCCTCATCTGCGACGACGATCTCCTGCTTTTCCACCGCCAGGCCCTTATAGTCTCCGAGCGCTACTTCGGGACGCTGCGTAAATTTCGCGGTAAATATGACATTTTTCCCCTCTTCAAGGGTAACAATATCGATCTCAGGGCGCGTTACCGGCTCCATATCCTGCTCTGTCAAAGCATCCTCAAACGCCTGCTGGGCAAGCCTCTCAAAGGCTTCCTGCAAAATCGCCTCCTTGCCGACAAAATTCTCAACAATCCTGCGAGGCGCCTTCCCCTTTCGGAATCCGGGAATATTGACGCGCCCGGAGATTTGCTTTGCGGCACTGTCCGTCGCTTTCTTCAGTTTGTCCTGATCAACTTCAATCGTCAGAGTGACTTCGCGGTTCTCACCATGCTCTGCCGTAACCTTCATTGTATGAAACGACCTCCTGCTTCTTTCCTTTGGAAACGCGACCTTCGCCGTATTTCCCATAGGCAGACATGCAAAAAACGCATTGTCCGCCATTGTCCTTGTATCGTATCACAAAAACACCAAAATGACAAGTTGGGGACCTTACGGCTTATTTCAGAAGCTCCGTCATGCGCGCAAGCGGCTCGGAGAGATCCATATGACCTGAGAGTGTCTCCACCGGCGCACCGTCAATCAGGATGCGCACCTTTTGCACCTCCGGAAATTCCGTGAGCGTATTGACGATTGATCCGACGAGCATCTCCTCACCCGTTGAGCCGCCGCTGAAATTCTGCTGCAGTTCTTTTGAGAAATCTGCCGTCGCGATCCCGTCTTTTACAGAAACACTGCGCAGCTTGGCCTTTTTGGGGATGACATTCGTCTGATCCTTTTCCTTTGTCCCCGCGAGAAGAGATTTCATCGCTGCCGTATACTTATCATCTTTTTCGGTGCGGATCATACGGCTGACAGCAACGAGACCCATGCCGTCGTTTTTCGGATAGTAGACATTCACTTGGAGTTCCTTGGGCTCCGTGACTGTAGATTCCTTTGCATCCTGCGCCGGTTCGGTCTGCGCCGCCTGCTCCGGCTGCGCGGTCTTCTGCTCATCCGAGCAGCCTGCGGCCAGAACGAGAGCAGCAGCGCATATGAATATGCCGAGCGGATATGTTATATTTTTCAATCGCTTGAACATCTCTGATTCTCTCCCTTTCATTCAAAATAGCGCACAATGGCGCGAAAAATCGCCTGTGCCATTGTCTCCTGATACTCTGCTCCCCCAAGGAGCGCCTCTTCCTGGGGATTCGACAGGAAGCCGAGCTCCACGAGCGAAGCAGGCATTGGGGAATGGCGCACCACATAGAAATTTGCGTATTTGACGCCGCGATTGTAGAGGCCGCCTGCCGTGGCAAGTTCCTCGTTGAGGAGCGTCGCAAAGCGTTCGTCCGCATCTGTCTTGGGATAGTAGTAAGTCTCCATGCCGTGCGCATCGGGGTTCGTAAACGAATTGCAGTGAATGGACAGGAAGAGTTCCGCCTCTGGATGGTTCCGTCCGACATCTACGCGCGCTTGGAGTTCATGCACAGCCGAATCGCCTGCATACGATACGTCCGTATCCTCCGTACGCGTCATAATGACCTGCGCCCCCGCAGCACGCAAGAGTTTCTCCGTGCGCAAAGCAACGGCAAGCGCGACATCCTTTTCACACACGCCGGAGAATCCGATCGCCCCCGTGTCACTGCCCCCATGCCCGGGATCAATAACTACGGCATGCCCCTGTACGGCGGCGCTGCCGAAGACATTTCCGCCATCGGCAAAGAGTTCAATGACAAGGCGTTCCGGCGTCTTTGCCTGTGTATCTTCCGAAATGGTATAGATGCGATAGGCATCTGCGCGGGCGAGCGACTGCCCCGCATCAATGCGCAGGGCCGCACGGCGATTCTCACGCGGAATCACCGTGAGTTTTTCCGCTGTTTTGCCGTCGAAAGCAACCTCTCTTGGAAAATTCTTGTCAAAGGTCACATCCTCAAGTTCAATAAGGAGCTGATTGTCCTCATGAGCCTGCGGCGACAGCGAATAAACGAGCCCCGCCCCCTTGACCGCAATCTCAACGCGCAGCGCCGCACGTCCATCTACTTCCGTCGCAGTGCTCTCAATATGCGTCAGGCGATGGAGTTTCCCCTTTGCCTCACTTGTATGTACAAAAAGAATGCAAAAACAGACAAAAACTGCTGCCGCAGCGAGCAGCGTTTTCATCCACTGATGGGATCCGTTCTGAACCGTCAATGCCGATAACACCTCCGATTATTCCTTCAGCATATCCAATGCCGCATCCTCGGCCGCCTCTGTCGCCGCCGCGTCGCGCACAATCGAAATCGTCAGATAGTCTCCCTCAGAGACATCTTCGGTCAAAAAGCGCCGCGGAAAATTCACTTTTATCATTGCATCGCCAAGCAGCAAAACGGCAAGATCTCCTTCAAAGCGGTCAAGATAAGCAGAAATCATTGTTTCTCTCCCTGTTCCGCCGAGATATGCCAGTCCTTCCCATCGCTTGTAACGGTAATGGTTCCATTCTCAGCGGTTGTGTAGATATCCAGCTTCAGCGCATGGTATTTTTTCATCGTCTCCTTGTGCGGATGCCCATAGTCGTTGTTCACACCGCAGGAGATGAGCGCCGCTTTGGGCTGTACGGCACGCAGGAAATCCGCAGAAGATGAGGTCTTGCTTCCGTGATGTCCTGCCTTCAGGACTTTGCTCTGAACACGGTCTCCCGCTGCGGCTAAAATCGCCTGCTCCTCCTTCTTCTCCGCATCTCCCGTAAACATCATGGTAAAGCTGCCGAACACGAGGCGTCCAACAACGGACTCGTTGTTCGGGTCATGCTTATATCCCTTTACGCTTCCTGCCTGCACGAGTTCCGCTGACGGGCCAAGCACCTCAAACACGGCGCCGCCGCCAAGGTCAACCCGATCGCCCGCAGCAAGGCCCCTCCGCTCGATATGTTTTTCCTTCAGCTGCTTCATGTAGCCGAGATAGATCCGTGATGTCGAGGGCATTCCGTTGTCATACACCTTTCCGACAGAATACTCATCCAGCAGCATCGCCATTCCGCCGATGTGATCTGCATGGGGATGCGTTAAGATCACGGCATCGATTTTTTTGACTGCTGCCTTGCTGAGCTCAGCGCGCAGCTTTTCCCGCTCATCCAAATCTCCCGTATCGATGAGAACATTGTGTCCCCCCGATTGTATGAGGATGGCGTCCCCCTGTCCGACATTGAGCACTTTGACCGTAAGCGTGCCGGCCGCATGCTCATTGCCGGCATGGAGAGCATCTGCCCCCATGCAGCCGGAAAAAAACGGCGCACAAAAGAATATAAATGCCGCAAAAACGGATGCTATCCGCTGTTTCATGCGCACGACAGTCTCCTTTTCGAGCGTTATGAACGCAGTGCGAGATTGATCAGGAATGCGATCGAAACCAGATACATGATCCAGCTGACCTTTTTATACTGTCCGGCAAAGAGTTTCATGACCGTATAGCTGATGAAGCCAAATGCAAACCCATTCGCAATGCTCGATGTGAGCGGCATCATGATGATCGTCAGGAATGCCGGAAGCGCATTCGTAAAGTCCGAGAAGTCGATCTTGCCCACCTCGGACATGAGCAGCGCACCGACGAGGATCAGCGCGGGCGCTGTCGCAAAGGCGGGCACGAGGCCGATGAGCGGGGCAAAGAGGAGCGCCGCGAGAAAAAGTACCCCGGCTGCAACGGCGGTGAGGCCTGTCCGTCCTCCGGCAGCAATGCCCGCTGCACTCTCGACATAGGAGGTGACCGTAGACGTTCCGAACACGGCCGAGACCATCGTGCCGACGGCATCTGTCGTCAGCGCCTTGTCAATGTTTTCGATGTGGCCGTCGGGTTTTACCATCTTCGCCTTCGTCGTCACGCCGATCAGCGTTCCCATATTGTCGAAAAGCTCAACAACCGTGAACGTAAAGATGATCGAGACGAGACCATAATGCCATGCCCCCGCAAGGTCCAACTGCCCAAACGTTTCTCCCATATGCGGAAGCGAAGTGCTGATGATGTCCCCGATGCCGTGTGGCGCAGGTGTCATGCCGAGCGCCATTCCAAGGATTGTCGTTGCAAAGATGCCGATGAGAATTGCGCCGTGAATGTTGCGCGCCATCAGCGCCGCCGTAAAGAGCAGACCAAAGAGAGAGAGCAGCGTCGTCGGTGCCGTTACATGCCCGAGGGAGACATAGGTCGCAGCGTTTTCAACGATGAGCCCCGTCCCCTTGAGGCCGATGAATGCGATAAAAAGTCCGATGCCGACACTGATCGCCAGCTTCAGATCACGCGGCACGGCGTTGATGATCGCCTGCCGAATACCGCCGATGGTCAAAATGAGGAACAATACACCGGAGAAGAACACCGCACCAAGCGCCACCGTCCAATGCAGACCAAGGACACCGCAGACATAGTACGCAAAGAATGCGTTCAGCCCCATGCCGGGCGCGAGTGCTACCGGATAGTTTGCAAAAGTCCCCATCGCAATGGATGCCAGGGCTGCGATCCAGATCGTTGATGCAATCGCAGCCTCTTTTGGAATCCCCGCATCCGCGAGAATGTTCGGATTAACGAACAAGATGTATGCCATTGCGATAAAGGTCGTCATCCCGGCGAGCAGCTCGGTGCGCAGGGTCGATCCCTTTTCCCGCACTTTGAAGAATCGTTCGATAAAGGACGGCGGTGTCCCCTGCATCTCCATGTAAACATCTCCCTTAAACTAAAAAAACCCGACGCAGGCCAGGTATATAAATGGCGGAGTGGGAGAGATTCGAACTCTCGCAGCGGTTACCCACTCTAACGATTTAGCAAACCGTCCTCTTCAGCCTCTTGAGTACCACTCCATATTCACTTCTCGCTTCATCTGCGACATGTGATATATTAACAGAACCCATAGGACTTGTCAAGGCAAAAATCAGGGCAGCCTCGCCGTATTCCTGCATGAGAAGCAGAACCTTTGAATGCTTTCATACAGATATGCAGGCATTATATAAAAAAAATAACATATTTTTATTGTGTGGAGGTCTTTTGACAGATATAATAATAAAAGATATATATAGAGAAAAGAAAGGACTGAAGCAATGGAACTCGCACAGCTAAAGTATTTTCAGGTGATGGCAAACATACGTCACTTTACGCGCGCCGCGCGTATGCTTGACGTCACGCAGCCGGCACTGAGCCGCTCTATGTCAAAGCTGGAAAAAGACCTCGACGTCCGACTGTTCAAACGCAGCGACGGAGAAATCGAACTGACACAGGAAGGAGCGCGCCTTTTGCGTCGTGTTGACCGGATCCTGCGGGAGGTAGAAAGCGCAAGGAGGGAGGCCTCCAATCTTCAGGTCGGTTCATCTACAGAATTTAAGCTCTCGTTCATTCACTCGCTTGGCAGTTATATACTTCCACATATCCTGCGCGACTTTCAAGCCATTTACCCCGACATCCAGATACATCTGAACCAACAAGATTCGGCAGCGATGCCGCAGGTGCTTGCCGCAGGAGAAAGCGATCTCTGTCTCTGTTCTGCTCTTCCGATGACAGAGCACAGCGCATGGGCTTATCTTTGGTCTGAGGAACTCTTTGTCGCAGTTCCCCTCGGGCATCCGTTTGCAGATCGCGTGAGCATCGATCTGCATGAGCTTGAGTATGAATCGTTTATCGCGCTGAAAAACAATTACAGTCTGCGTATTCTTGTCGATCAATTTTTTGATCTTGCAGGCATTCACCCTGAAATCACATTTGAGGGCGGCGATATCTCGACACTCTCCGGTCTCGTCTCCGCTGGCCTTGGCATCAGTATTTTGCCGAAGCCCACCGGTTTCGAACATCCTGAACTTCGCTATATCCCCATCTCATTCCCTCTTTGCAAGCGTGCGCTCGGTGTCGCTTGGAACGCACAGAGGCAGCTGCCTCCCGCCGCTGTCAATTTCCAGCAATTTCTGATTCGGCGATTCGATGACGTGTCGGAAAAATCTTTCGTCGAACAACCTGCGTAACATGAAAAAGCATCGTGAAGAATCTTCACGATGCTTTCTTTTTATTAATTTATTCAGGGAGTCCCTGCGGTGAGCCGTCCAATACGAACGACCTTTGAGATCTGGACCTGATGCGTCTTTCCGCCCACGTCCGCAATGATACTCGGAGTACCATCCGTAATGCTGACGCCGATGACTTTTCCCTCGAAGCTCTGCTTGGACAATTGTCCGTCCTCACCTTTGGTCTCCGTGATCCACTGCACAGGCTGACCAATCATCGAGCTGAGCTGCCCAATGAGAACGGAAGAATTGATATTGTCTACGATCTTCGAGACTTCCGAAAGCCCCTTGGATACGTTGGTCATCTGCTCAAGTGCCGAGAACTGTGCCAGCTGCGAGAGATACTCGCTGTTGTCCTGGGGATCCAGCGGGTCCTGATATTTCATCTGTGTGACGAGCAGCTGGAGAAATGCATCTTTCCCGAGCGCATCATTTCTCTTGTTTGCTGCATTCGCCTGGTTCTGTGCAGCCTCATACTCAGAGAGTTTCTGCACAACGCCGCCGACGTTGATCGTATTCAGTGGGTTTGAACTTGCCACGATATCTCCTCCTCAAATCGCTCTAGACGCGATAATCAACGCCATCTGCACCGGCAGCGCTGCCGGCTTCCTGTGCCGCGACAGGGGCAAGGCCCTCGATATCATCGAGGTAATCATCCGTATCTCCGCGTGCATAGGTCTGCGTTTCCCTGCGGCTGCCGCCGCTTTGCTGCCATGCTCCCTGCCCTTGTCCCTGCGGCATCTGTCCGTCTGCGAGACCGGTATAGACACCTACGCGATCCACCTTGATCCCCTGATTGCTCAGTTCCTGCCGAAGCTGAACAAGTGAATTCTCAATCACATTGCGGACATGCGCATTGTCGCTGTGGAAAGATGCCTGTACGGCACCGTCTGACCCGACTGCTACGCGGAGCGTGAGTTCACCGAGATGTTCCGGCTTCAAGCGGATAACCATCTGGGTATCGGTCAACGTACGCAAGAGACGTGCCTGTTCCACAATCTGACGCGGAATCTCATAGTCCGGCTGCGGTCTCGTTTGCGGTTCCTGCACAGGCTCTGAGGAAATGATCTCCTGTGTCTGAGCAGGTCCTGCTCCGCTCTGCGCGGCAATCGGCTGCGCGGCCTGCGGGGCTGTCTCCCATGTGCGCGCCGCAGTCTCAAAGGGCGCGGCAGCAGAACGCGTCTGCTGTGCCCCGTTCTGCATTGGCTGCTGTTCCTGCTGGGTACCTTCGTCTGCTGCTTCACGCTGCATATTGTCGTGGCGCATGGTGCGCTGTGCGAGTACATCAAGCGGATTTGTTCCATCCGCAGTCTCACCTGTTATGAGATTCTCTCCGACAAGCTCCGCCGCAGACTTGCCCTGCACGGGCATAGATTCTGCCTGCGCCAATGCTTCCGGTATCACTGCATGCGCTTCGGCAGACACTTTCAACGGCTGTCTGACACCTGCCTGCTGCAGCACACTCTCTGCAGGGACTTTAACATCCGCGGCAGGTATATTTTCCACGACCGGTGCCGTATCGGTATTCAGCACTGCACGAAGCTGTGCAGTCGATGCCGGATCAAGCGCGGTAAGGCGCAGAACCGCCCCAGACTCGGCTGACTGCAAAAGGGACTGAGCCCCTGTCGCCCCCTCTGTGACAAGAGGCTCGCCCGAAAGCGCCAAGAGGAAATTCCGGCTCTTTTGCCCCTCTTCCGGCATTTGCTGCAGAAGGTTTTGTACCGCGGTCTGCAGCTTCGTATCGCCAAGCTGCTCTGCTGTCAATTCATAGCGTTCAAGGATATCGGCGAGCGCTGCGTCTAGTCCTTCGTTGGTATCCGCAAGTGCCGCATCCGTATTCAGCAGCGCTGCAAACGCTGCGGCCGCAGTATTCGGAAGTACCGCCGCATCTGCGGATTCGGATGTCGGCGATTTTGTCTGCATTGGTTTTTCATCGACAATTTTCGGTGTCTTTGCCGGCACATTCTGTGTGTCCTGTGAAGACGCATTGATATCCGCCTCCGGCACATCTGTGTTTTTCACTGACTTCACAGCGCCGTCACGTGTTTGTGCCTTTGCCGCATCTGCATTCAGTCCCTTTTGCAGCGCGCCAAATGTATCGCTGAACGAATTCTTCCCTGAGGTTGTCTGCGCACGATTCCCCGCGGATACTGGGCGCACCTTCGGCGCTCCGGCTCCAACAGAGGTCCCATCTGCTGTCGATACAGCCATGAGATTACCAGCATTCATCTACACATCACCTCTTCTAGTTTGTTTATCGGAACGAATTCATTTTTTCTTAAACTTTTTTTGGCATAGCGCATTTCAACGCGTCGCCAATAGTTTCCGCGCCAAAGAGCTCCATATCGCCGAACTTTCCCTGAAGCTGACGATAGTTTTTCATGGGCAGGAGAGCACTGTGAAAGCCGAGGCGTCTTGCCTCGGAAACGCGCAGCTCTGCCTGCGAGACGGCACGCACCTCCCCGGAGAGCCCGACCTCGCCGCACACGACCATATGCGGACGCGGCAGCCGTCCCGCAAAACTCGATGCCATTGCAACGCTGAGCGCAAGATCCGCCGCAGGCTCATCGAGGCGAATACCGCCCGCAACCTTTACGTAGACGTCGGCAGCGCCAATCGGCAGCTTAACCCGCTTCTCCAAGACAGCGAGGAGCAGCTGGATCCGCTTTACGTCGACGGAATCTGCTGTACGGCGCGGCGGCTGATACGGCGTCGGCGCGACAAGCGCCTGCACCTCGACGAGCAGCGGCCGAGTTCCCTCTACGGTCGGTACAATGATTGAGCCGCTCTCCATCGCCCGCTCCGAGAGAAAGAGCTTCGATGCATCCGGCACATCGACGAGACCAATGTCACGCATCTCAAAGAGCCCGAGCTCATTCGTACTGCCAAAACGGTTCTTGACAGCGCGCAGCACGCGGTACTCAGCATTGCGCTCGCCCTCGAAATAGAGTACAGTGTCCACGATATGCTCGAGAACGCGCGGTCCCGCGAGACTTCCGTCCTTCGTCACGTGGCCAATGACAAAAACGGCAATCCCCGCTGTCTTTGCCACACGCATCAGTTCCATAGCGCATTCCCGTACCTGTGAGACGCTGCCGGGCGCGCTCTCGATGTCAGGACGATACATCGTCTGGATAGAGTCGATGATGAAGAGTTCCGGCTGCTCATGTTCGACGTGGGCACAGATCGCGTCGAGATTCGTCTCGCTGACGACGAGTAAACCATCTGCGATTGCCTGCAGCCTATCCGCACGCATGCGGATCTGGCGGGCACTTTCCTCCCCTGTCACATAGAGAACGCGGCGGCCTGCACGCGCGATATCCGCCGAGACACGCAATGTCAAACTGGACTTGCCGACGCCCGGATCGCCCACAATGAGGACCATTGACCCTGGGATCACACCGCCGCCAAGCACGCGGTCCAACTCGCCGGATCCTGTCGAAAAACGCGGCAGATCCTCTGCCGTAATGCTTCCAATGGACTGCGGCGGTTCCGTCTGCAGAGAACCAACGCCCCTGAGCTTTTCTGCGTCGAACGAGACAAATTCCTCTGTCATAGAATTCCACGCGCCGCAGCCGGGACATTTTCCCATCCACTTCGGGGTATCGTAACCGCAGTTTTGGCAGACATACGCCGTCTTTTTCTTCTTTGCCATAAAAACTCCCACAACGAAAAGGGACTGCCTATTACAGTCCCTTCATATTTCGCTATTTCAGCAGGCGCACACCCGAGCGCACAAGCCAGCAGAGCGACCATCCCAGATTGAGTAAAAAATTCCCCATGCGCGCACGACGCTTTGCCGGTGCAAGAACATTGCACCCATGCTGCTCATACCTCATGATAGGACGCCTGCTTATCACTCTTGACACGCTTATTGCGGCGCGTGTCCTTCTTGACAAAGTCGAGTCCGTCCCCGGCCTTGCGCACGGAGATGACATCTCCGGCCGCGAAGTCCCGCGCGAGGATCCGCTCTGCGAGCGCATCTTCGATGTTTTTCTGAATGGCACGACGGAGCGGACGCGCGCCAAGCTTAACGTCTGTTCCCTTTGAGATGAGTACGCGCTTCGCCGAAGGACTGACCTCGATGTTGATCTCCTGCTCCGCGAGGCGTTTCTTTACGTCGCGCAGGAGGATGTCCACGATCTTTGTGAGCTCCGGCTCACCGAGCGCATTGAATACGATCATATCGTCTACGCGATTGAGGAACTCCGGTCGGAAGAGTTTCTTTACCTCCTCCATAACCCGCTTCTTCGCACGCTCCTCATCCGTCCCCATCGCCTGCTGCCCGATCGAAAAGCCGATCGAGCCAGTCGTGGAACGCAGATGATTTGCACCTGCATTCGAGGTCATGATGATAATCGTATTGCGGAAATCCGTAACGGTTCCCTGACCATCCGTCAAGCGGCCGTCTTCGAGCACCTGCAGAAGCATATGGAATACATCCGGATGTGCTTTCTCCACCTCGTCAAAGAGTATGATTGAGAACGGTTTCTTGCGGACGGCATCGGTGAGCTGACCGCCTTCCTCATATCCGACATAGCCCGGAGGAGCGCCGACGAGCCGTGCCGTCGTATGCTTCTCCATATATTCGGACATATCAAAGCGTATGATCGCTTCCTCCGAACCGAACACGCTCTCTGCGAGTGCCCGTGCAAGCTCCGTCTTACCCACCCCGGTAGCGCCGAGAAAAAGGAAGGAGCCGATGGGGCGGCGCGGATCTTTCACACCGGCACGCGCACGCCGCACCGCCTTAGAGACGGCACGCACGGCCTCATCCTGTCCGATGACGCGGCGTCCGATATGTTTTTCAAGCGCCAGGAGACGATCAGATTCCTTTGCCGCGATGCGCTGTACGGGAATGCCCGTCCACTGCGCCACGACATCCGCAATATCATCCTCCGTAACAAGAATCTCAGCCCGTTGGTCTTCGCCGCGACGCGACTCCTCCAGCCGTGCGCGCAGCTCCTGCTCACGATCGCGCAGGCGTGCCGCCTCCTCATAGTCCTGTCCGCTGATTGCGGCATCTTTTTCTTTTACGGTTTCCGCTATCTCCGTGCGCAGTTCAGTGAGGCGATCGGTTCCGCCAATATTCTTCATGCGTACGCGCGAGGCCGCCTCATCCATGAGGTCGATCGCCTTATCGGGCAGGAAACGATCTGTGATATAGCGCTTTGAAAGACGTACGGCCGCTGCAACGGCGGTATCCTCAATATGTGCATGATGAAATTCCTCATATTTTTCACGCAGACCAAAGAGGATCTGCTCCGCACTTTTCTCGCTCGGTTCCTCCACCATAACGGTCTGGAAGCGTCGTGCGAGCGCACTGTCTTTAGCAAAGTGCTTCTTATATTCACTGAGCGTTGTCGCACCGATGATCTGCATCTCTCCGCGCGCAAGGGCGGGCTTTAAAATATTTGCCGCATCAAGCGAGCCCTCTGCACCACCCGCACGGATAAGCGTATGAATCTCGTCAATGAAGAGAATGATGTTTTTCGCTTTGATCACATCATCCACAACATTTTTAAGGCGTTCTTCGAACTCACCGCGGTATTTCGTGCCTGCGACAAGCGCCGTCATCGACAGCGTGACGACGCGTTTATCCTCAAGCAGGAAAGGCACCTCGCCGGCTGCAATACGCTGCGCAAGCCCTTCGGCGACAGCGGTCTTTCCGACGCCCGCCTCGCCGAGGAGAATTGGATTGTTCTTCGTACGGCGCGCGAGGATCTGAATAACGCGGTCAATCTCTGCATCGCGGTCAATGACAGGATCAAGCCCCCCTGTACGCGCGGCCTCGATCAGATCGCGCCCGAATTTTTTGATTGAGGCGGGAAGGCCGCTGCGTTCACCCTTTCCCTTCTTTTTTCGGGCTGTCTTTTCCTTGGGCTCTTCCTCCGCCTCGCTCATGCGCTCGAGTACTTCGCTCTGCACCTCTTCAACGTCGACATCGAGTTCTTCGATCGTACGGACCGCCGTCCCCTCTGCCTCGGTGAGGAGACTAAGCAAAATATGCTCCGTTGTCACAAAGGAACGCTCCTCGCGCGCAGCGTCGATCGCTCCCTGCATAACACGCTGAGCGCGCCGCGTATAGTAGGGGGTCTCATCCGGACGAAGGACATCCTGAAACCCGTCCGAGCTCCGAATCACCTGCTCGGCGCTGTCATAATCCACGCCGAATTTATCCAAGGTCTCCGCTGCAATGGTATCGCGCATATGCAGAATGCCGAGCAGAAGCTGGCCCGTTCCTATATACCCTTTTCCACGCCGCTGCGCAATGTACTGTGAAAACTCTACGGCTTTAATCGCCGCCTGTGTAAAAAATTGACGGTAGTTCAATCTGTCCCCTCCTTATCCCTGCGTTTGATACTTATGTAGGATCGCGCGCACACGTGCCGCGCGAATATTATTGACTTCCTCTGTCGACAGATTTTCGTTTTCCGCTGCATACTTGAGATAGCCGTCGCGTGCTGCAACGACAATCTCAGCATAACACGCCGGCGATACCTCTGTGATAATCCCTCGATCCATTCCGTAGCGCACACGTGACAGGAGATCAAAGACTTCCTGCTCCGTCAGCGACCGCGCGTAGGACAGAATGCCAAAGGCACGCCATACGCCGTCCTCGACGCCGTCTCTTCCAAAGTAGGAAAGCGCTTTGCGCGCGCGCCGCTCATGTGCAGCGACCTCCCCCACTGCCGTGCGGAGGTTCTCAAGCATTTCCGCCTCGGAATAGCCGAGCGTAAGCTGATTGGATATTTTGTAGAGATGCGCTCCCTCGCCGACTCCCTCAAGCGAGTGAACAGCAAGGCCGAGCTGCGGCGATATGTTGACAATATTATCGATGTTGCGCGTATAGACAAGCCCCGGCAGATGAAGGATGACCGAAGCACGCAGCCCCGTTCCAAGATTCGTCGGATATGCCGTCAGATAGCCCATCGTCTCGTCAAAGGCGAGATCAAGACGCGCCTCAATGTAGTCATCAATGCGTGATGCAATATCAAAAGCCTGCGTCAGTGAAAGCCCCGGCCGCATCGCTTGGATATGCAGGTGGTCATCCTCATTGACGAGGATGCTGATGCACCCATCTGCACTGATATATGCCGTGCGGTGCGGCTGCGCCTCGGCAAATTTTTCACTAATCAGGCGCTTCTCGATCAGCACCTCGCGCTGGAGACTCGTCAGCTGATCGATTGATATGCGGTCAAAAGACTGCCCCATCTCGGTTCCAATATCTGCAAATGCCGCATCTACAACCTGCTGAATCTCTGCCAGCTGTCCAAGATCGGCACGCCCTGGAAACGGGAGATTGATCAAATTGCGTGCAAGGCGCACACGACTGAAGAGTACAACATCTCCGTCCTGTGCTTCCGTGCCGAACCATGAGAGCCGCTCAGCGCGCAGGAGATCATCAAGTGCCATGATCATTCTCCTCCAACTGATGCTCCAACGAGCGAATACGGTCACGGTATTCTGCCGCCTTCTCATACTCCTCGCGCGCAACAGCCTCCTTCAGGCGTGCGCGAAGCTGATCTGCCTCCTGCCGCAGCATGATGGAGCTGCCCGAACGGCGGGGAATCTTCCCGCGATGGATGCTCGCGCCATGGATGCGCCGCAAGAGCGGCATCAGCTCGTGATGAAACGTCTCATAGCAAACAGAACAGCCGATCTGTCCCGTCTTCGGAAAGTCCTGGAAACGCATACCGCAGTTTGGGCAGGTAATATGCGGGGTATCTTCCTCCTCTGCCCCTTCCTGCTGATTGCTGCCAAAGATCCCCTTCAGGAAATCATCCGCTGAGACATTCTGCTGCTGTGCGCGGAGAATCGACGCTCCATAATGCGCAGCGCAGCTCATGCATATATTCTTTTCACTTCGTCCGCCCGGACCGATCTGCACAATGTGTACAATCGCTTCGTTGCGTCCGCATTCTTCACAGATCATGACGGCATCCCTTTCCATCGACCCCAAAATATTTCGGCACAGCCGACTTTATTTTTATATCGAACAACTATCTAAAATTCTCCAGTGTCAAAATCATCGTTCTCAGCATCTCCACACGCTCCTCGGCCGCCAGTGTCTCGGAGTGAAAAAGCCCTGTCACCATCTGCATCAAAAGAGCCGCCTCACGTGTCTCGACCATCCCATGCTGCACCAGATAGCGCACCATGGACTGCACCGTCCCCATATCGGTATTTTCATCGATCTTCGACAGCATATCCTGATAGACAATATCCCGCAGCGGAACCTGAACAATGCGGATGAATCCGCCCAATCCGCGCCGCGACTCCACAACAAAACCTTTATCCTGCGTAAAACGCGTGGAGAGCACATAGCTGATCTGCGAGGGCGCACACGAGATCTCATCTGCAATATCCGTACGCCGCAGCTCCACCTGTCCGTCCTGCCGCGAAGCAAGCTGGCGGAGAATATAGGATTCTATCATATCGGCAATATTGCTCATTGTATCACCTTCTCTTGTATTCCTTAATTGTGCTTTTCTCTATTATATTTGACCTTTCGACTTTTGTCAATTCCCAATTATATTGCCAGAGTACACAGTGATTCACAGATACCGGCAGATAATTTGGGGCAAAAGAAAAAGACGCTTCTAAGCGCCTTTTTCTAAGCTATACCTATGCAAACGGAAATCGTCCATGTATAATGACAGGGATTAGTGAATACATACAAAGAATATCGTGCTAAAGGAAATCGTTCTATCTGCACTCACAGCCCTCATTCCCTCAGCAACAGACCCTCCCCTCGCAACGAACCATCTTATTAACACGATGGCTGGCAAGTTCCACTATGCATTCTGTTGCACAATTAAGTATCCGCACGGTTCTCGTTATGAAAAACAGATAGATAAACCTAATTCAGGAGACATCATGAATCTTTTTATGGATCCGAGAGACGCAAAAAGTTATATAAGCAACTCTCAAAAAGCTCGCATCCTTACAGAAAAATGGACTGCGGAAAATATATATTGCATTCATTGCAAGAGTGAGCACCTTACAAAATACGAAAACAATAAACCAGTTGCTGATTTTTATTGTGAATACTGTAAGCAAGAATATGAGTTGAAGGGAAAGAAAGGAGCGTTTGGCAATAAAATTACTGCGGGATCATACCATACGATGATTGCGCGCATTAATGCGAAAACCAAACCTGATTTTTTAGGAATAGAGTATACTTCTGATTTCAAAATCCGTAACTTTTTTGTCATACCAAAACATTTTTTTGTCCCAACTATAATTGAAAAAAGACCTCCTTTACACTCTTCTGCTCAACGCGCTGGATGGATAGGATGTAATATTTTGCTTTCATCAATTCCAATGAGCGGACGAATATTTCTTGTTAAGGAAGGCAATGAAATATCTCATAGTATAGTGCGTGCACAAGTAGAAAATGTAAATTTATTAAAGACAATGAATATGAACAAGCGCGCTTGGACAATTGATATCATGTTCTGTATTGAGAAAATCGGATTGCGCCATTTCACATTAAGTGATATATATAATTTTGAGTCATATCTGCAAGATCGACATCCAAACAACAAGCACGTTCGCGATAAAATCCGACAGCAAATTCAAATCTTAAGAGATCATGGGTATATAGAATTTTTAGGTACAGGACATTATAAACTGCTTCCGAGTATCTAAATAACAACCATTATAAATCCCAATCAATATCGTCGCAAAAATTCGCGTCCGAAGACGGTAACAGTGTAGTAGAATCCTATGAGGAACGGGAGATATTCGGCAATAAGGCGCCAGCAGACAGCAACAATCCCAACGGTACCCGCAGGAACAGCAGCGGCAAAGAGCAGAACAAATACTCCCTCGGCAATGCCGGAGCCGCCCGGCGTCGGACTGAAATAGAGCAGCATATTGAGGAAGATCATGCGGCCCATGACAGTGTACCAATCGGCATCGGTAACGCCAAGTCCGAGCAGGAGACACGGTACAACGGCATAGATGCAGAGGAGATTCAGGCCCGACTCCGCAAAGACGACAAGCATTTGCCGCGGTGCATCAAGGAGAAGAGAGATCGCGCTCTTTGTATCGCGGTAGAGCGCGAAAAGCTGATGCCTTCGCTTGTCGCGCAGGCGACGCGCAATCCATATGACAACGTAGTCAAGATAGCCGCGGCGTGCTCCGATAACGATGAAGATGATGCCGACAAACGCTGCAAGCGTAACTGCCATCAGGAGATCATTTGATACGCCCGGAACAATCCCCTCGTCATGGAGGAAGATAAACGGCATGCAGAGCGCGAGAAAAAAGATCGAGAGCAGCGTGCGCACGATGACAAGTACGGCGGCCTTCCCCGTGGGCACGCCCGCATGGCGCAGGAACATGACTTGAGCAACTGCTCCGCCGGTCGCCCCCGGCGTGAGTAGAGCGAGAAAATAATTGCCGAAGATCACCTGAACCGCCTGGTACAAGGTGATTTTTTCATTTGAAATATTAACAAGATGCATCAGACGACTGCCGTCAAAGAACATGCCGAGCCCGACGGCAAGCAGCGCCAGAAGGAGCGACCACGGATGAAAGCGCGTCAGATTATGAAAGGTGTTGATGTCTACCGTCGTATAGATGACTGCGGCGGAGATGCCGACAACAAGCACAAAGAGAAGGAGAAAGCGCCGCGTGAATTTGCTCATGCTTACGCTCTCCCCTTTCTTCTATTCGGACAGATATTCTTCATGCGCCGCAAAGGCGTTGTGCCTGTGGATGGATTCCTCGTTCTCGCACTCCAACGAGAAATATGCGAGCCCCGGCAGACGCCGCAGGGCAAGGATGGTATCGCGCAGGATATCCTCGACGAACTTCGGATTCTCGTATGCTTCTTCCGTGACATATTTCTCATCCGCACGCTTGAGCAGCGGATAGATGGGCGCGGATCCCTGCTGCTCAAGAAGCACCGCCAGTTCCTCGATGTAGATGCACGGCACGCCTTCACGATATCGGAGCCGCACGCGTGCTATGGAACGTTGGTTATGCGCCCCATACGCAGATATCTCCTTGCTGCACGGGCAGAGTGAGGTAAACGGCATGGCGAGCCCGAGTTCGAACTGCATCGATGCGCCGCGCTGCTTGCGCCCGGTGAAGGATGCATCCACATCCAGCAGAGAGACACGCCCGCTGACCGGCGCCTTCTTCTCGAGAAAGTAGGTGAATGCGAGTGTGACCTCTGCAGCCTCGGCATGAAGGCGATCGAGTGCCTCTGTCAGCATCGCCTCCATCTCCTCCTCTGCCAGTGGTTTTTCGCTCCACGGCAGGAGGATTTCGAGGAAGCGGCTCATATGCGTGCCTTTGAACTCCATCGGGAGAGACACGGTAAATGAGATGCGCGCGAGCACCTGCTGATAGCCGCCTGTCTGTTTCTTGATGAGAAAGGGCAGGCGCAGCTCCTTGACACCGACGCGCTGAATGGCAATGCCGCGGCTGTCCTCACGGTTCTGTACGTCCAACATCACTGGCCTCCTGCCGCGTACGGGATCGGATCGCGCCGTCCCGCCGCGGCAAAGCCGCGCAGACGCAGAACACAGCTGTCGCAGACGCCGCACGCCTCCTCTTCACCGCGATAGCAGCTTGTCGTCAGCTCATAGGGCGCTCCGAGCTTCGTCCCGAGGCGAATGATTTCCCCTTTAGAGAGGCTCTGCAGGGGCGTCTCAACAATAATACGCCGTCCACGCTCAGCGGCCGCCGCCGTCGCGGCATCTGCCGCCGCTTGAAACGCTGCAATGAATGCAGGGCGGCAGTCGGGATATCCCGAATAGTCAACAGAATTCACGCCGATATAGAGATGCGTTGCGCCTACGCGTTCCGCATAGCCAAGCGCATAACTCAAAAATATGAGGTTGCGCGCAGGCACATAGGTCGCGGGAATGTCTGTCCGCTGCGCATCACCTTCCGGCACATCAATCGTATCGTCAGTCAGCGCCGATCCGCCGACAGCATTCATATTCGTCTCGATGATGAGATGCTCTGCCGCGTGATAATGCACGGCGATCTTCTTTGCGCACGAGAGCTCTCGAATATGACGCTGATGATAGTCAAAGCTGACGGGATAGAGTTCATGACCTGCCGCATCGGCGACTGCCATACAGGTACAGCTGTCGAGACCGCCGGAGAGAAGGACAACCGCTTTTTCCCCCATAGTATTCCCTCTCATCCGCGCAGCGAAGCAATGGCTGCTGCGATATCCGAGGAACCGTAGATATAGGAGCCGGCAACCAGTACGTTTGCCCCTGCCGAGCGCACGGATTCCGCTGTCTCGGCGTTGATGCCGCCATCGACCTCAATGTCGATATCCAGCTCATTATCCGCAATCGTATGGTAGAGCGCATGTATTTTGCCGACGGTATTCTCGATGAATTTCTGCCCGCCAAATCCGGGATTGACGGTCATGAGAAGAACCATATCGGCGTCATCGATCAGTTCCTCGAGCGTGTAGATGGATGTGCCCGGATTGAGTGCAATGCCCGCCTTGCAGCCAGCTGCCTTGATCTGCTGGATGACGCGATGTGCATGGCGTGTCGCCTCGACATGGAACGTGATGATATCCGCCCCTGCCTTCGCGAACGGCTCAATATGCGTCTCGGGATGCTCGACCATGAGATGTACGTCAAAGACAGCCTTGGAAACTTTGCGGAGACTCTCCACGACACAGGGGCCCAACGTAATATTCGGCACAAAGGTTCCGTCCATCACGTCAATGTGGATATATTCCGCACCCGCTTCCTCTACGCGGCGCACATCCGCGCCAAGGTTTGCAAAATCCGCCGACAGGATGGACGGCGCGATAATCGTGGGACGTTCGATGTGAATATGCTCCTCCTCATGCAAGTCCTCTTCGTACTCGTGTTCATGTTCATGTGCCATTTGATTCTCCTATTTCTTTTTTGACCGAATCTCATCGAGCAACGCAATATAGGCATCGTATCGCTCGCGTGAAATCTCTCCCGCCGCGGCCGCCGCCTTAACGGCGCAGCCCGGCTCATGGCTGTGGCTGCACGGCGCGAACCTGCATCCTCCGTACTTGGAAAACTCGGAGAAGCATGCAGTCAGTTTCTCTTGGCTTATCTCCGTGAGCTCCTGCTGGGTAAAGCCTGGCGTATCCACAACGTATCCATTCATAAACGGAAGGAGCTCGGCACGCCGGGTTGTATGGCGCCCGCGGCCGATCTTCTCGCTGACGGCCCCGGTCACCAGCGCAAGCGACGGATCAAGCGCATTGAGCAGGGAGGATTTCCCCGCTCCCGACGGCCCCGCAAATACGGTAATCTCCCCCGCAAGACGCCGGCGCAGCTCATCCAGTCCCGTGCCGCATTCCGCCGAAACACGGAGGACTGGATATCCCGCCGCCTCATATTCCGCAAGGAAATGCTCCGAGTCCCCCCGATAGAGGTCCATCTTGTTGATGCAAAGCACAATCTTTGCAGCACCGGAGCACTCGGCAAGCACGAGGAAACGGCTTATGACGAACGGATGCGGATCGGGCGATGCGGCGGCAACTGTGATGACGATTTGGGTCAGATTCGCCACACGCGGCCGCTGCAACAGATTCGAGCGCTGTTCGACATGCTCGATTACGCCCTCTTTGGGAGATATACGGTCCAGTACAACGATGTCTCCCGGAAGAATCTCCGTATCGCTACGTCCTTTTTTGATCCTGCCGCGCAGCTTGCAGAGGATGACTGCATCCTCCGCCGCGACATGGAGAACGCTGTTATAGACCTTTAGGATACGCCCGTGCTGTTTCACATACGATCTCCCTATTCCGTTTTTTCGGTTTGGATACGGCGTCCGGACGGATCTTTTTCACCCTTCTTCGTATCTCCGTTCTTCGTATCCTTCCCCTTTGTATTTCCGGAGGATTTTTTCCCGCTCGAAACGACGAGACGCACAGAGCTTCCTGCATCCACCTCAGTTCCGGCCGCAGGCGACTGACTGACGACTGTTCCGGCTGCCTGTGTGCTTTCCTGCTCCGATGTCCCGCCGACACTCAGGCTGCTGCCTTCGATTATCGTCCGTGCGCGATCAACAGGCACGCCCTTCACATCGGGAACAGAGACTTTTTTGATCTTCTGTCCCTTGCTGACGGTAATATCCACAGTCTGCCCCTTGCTGATGCGCGTCCCGCTGCGCGGATCCTGGGAGATAACCGTCCCGCTGTCCTCATCGGAGAATGTCTCATAGGCAGAACCGAGCCGGAGCCCCATCTGCTGCAGCTTGTCGATCGCATCCGATTGGTTGAGTCCGCGCAGATTGGGCATCTCGAGTTCTTCTCCGCCCTTGCTGACATAGATCGTGATTGCCCGTTCTTCTTTGACCATCGTGCCTGCCTCCGGCGTCTGAGATACGACGACCCCCACCGGCACCGACGCGTCATACGTCTCTGCAACCGTGACGCGCAGATGCTGATCTTCGAGGATCTGGCGCGCGAGAGTCATCTGCTTGCCCGTCACATCGGGAACCGTGATCTCAACGGAACTCCAGAATTTGCCGAAGCTCAAGAAGAATCCCGTAAAAAATCCCAACAGAAGGATGAGCAGCAGCCCGAACTTAAATTTCTTCGTGCGAAAGAAGGGGCGCTCCTCTCCTTCCTGCGGAACTGCATCCTCCTCCGCCTCAGCGAGTGCGCCGATCTCCTGTGCCTCCACCGGCGTCAAGACGCGTGTCGCATCGGGATCAAACGCCGGCAGAGCCTCCGTATCGCTGCGCATCATCTGCTCTGCCCGAACGATATCCTGAACGAGCATACTGCTGTCCGGGCGCTGTGCTGGATCCTTCGCCATCATCCGCGTTACGAGGGCCTCTACGACAGGAGGTATGCCGGAGGCAATCATATGCAGCGGCTGAGGATCCTCTTCAAGATGTTTGCGTGCGATGCTCACTGCCGTGTTGCCGTCAAACGGAATCCGCCCTGAGAGCATCTCATAGAGAAGAACGCCCAACGAGTAGACATCCGATTTCGGCGTAATCATCGTACCGCGCGCCTGCTCCGGAGAAAAATAGTGCACCGACCCCATGATATTGTCATTGTAAGTCATTGTAGACTCGGTAACCGCGCGCGCAATGCCGAAATCCGCCACCTTCACGTTTCCGTCCGGCATGACGAGGATGTTGTGCGGCTTGATATCGCAGTGCACAAGGTTATTCGCATGCGCTTGGGCGAGGGCGCCCGCGATCTGGCGGGCAATCTGGAGCGCCTGCGGGACCGGGACCGGCCCCTCCTCCTTGATGCGCTCTTTCAGCGTGCGTCCCGGAACATATTCCATGACGATATAATGGCGTCCCTCAGCGACGCCGACATCGTAGACATTGACGATGTTCGGATGCGTAATGCGCGCCGCCGCTTTCGCCTCCCGCTGAAAACGCGTGATAAATTCCGTATCGTTCTCATACTGCTGATGGAGAATCTTAACGGCGACGGTGCGCTCCAAAAGTTGGTCCTTTGCTCGATAGACATCTGCCATGCCCCCGCTGCCCACCAGCGCTTCCAGCGCGTAGCGTCCATCCAAGACACGCTCAACCATGATCGTTCCTCCTAACGCCTCTGCCATGCACTCTGCCTGAGGTCTCTATCATAAAAGGGCTTCAGCCCTCAAAATAAGCTCTGATAATCTGACGCGCAATTCCTGCCGCCGCTCTGCCGCCGAAACCGCCTTCTTCTACGAGAACGGCCAGCACGATTTTGCGGCCGCCTCGCTCCGCCGAGCCGATGAACCATGCGTGATCCGTTCCGCTCGTATTCTCCGCTGTACCGGTTTTTCCCGTGACACGCACGCCCGCGACATCTGCCGCCGTTCCGGTGCCCGCCGCAACAACATCCGCCATGTAGCCGTCGATAAGCGCTGCACGCTCCGCTGTCGTTGCCGTTCTCCATACAGAGGGATCAGCTTCATAAAGCACCGTCCCCTCCGGCGTCAAAACGGCATCCACAAGATAGGGGCACATGATGTGTCCGCCATTGGCAAATGCATCGGCAACAAGGGCCATCTGCAGCGGTGTAACGAGCAGTTGTCCCTGTCCGATGCCAGTCTGCGCAATTTCCCCATCTGTGAGTTTGCCGAAGTCCGGCACATGAGCCGCCGTCATAGCAATCTCAGGAGAGGCAAGCTCCTCTCCGACGCCAAAGCGGGAGAATGCGCTTGACAGCCCGCTTCCGCCAAGCCGCAGGGCCAGCGTGGCAAATGTGACGTTGCAGGATTCGCGCAGTGCATCGGAGAGACGCAGCTTTCCATGTGCCTCCCCGTGACTCTCGTGCAGCACGTAATCCGTACCGATTGCGAGTTCGCCCGTACAGGTGAAAACCTCGTCCGGATTGGTTGCACCCGCCGCGAGTGCGGCATCGGCAATGAGCGTCTTAAACGTCGATCCAGGCGGGTAGAGGCCCTGGACGGCACGGTTGAGAAGCGGGCTGTCCGCACGTGCGGAGAGTTCATTCCACTGCGCTTCCGCTGCCGAAGGGTCAAATGACGGTGCACTCACCATCGTGAGCACGCCCCCTGTCGCAGCATCGAGAACGACCACAGCGCCGCGATGCGTGCCGAGCGCGTTCCACGCAACTTTTGAGAGCGATGCATCAACGGTCAGGCGGACATCATACCCTGCATCCGAGCGCAGAAGGGTCCGAAGCGGCCCCATCCGCGCCGCATCTGTCGTAACACCGCTGAGTTCCAGGCCCTCCGTCTGCTCAATGCCCGTCGCGCCATAGCGCTCTGTCAGATACCCTGTTACCGGCGCGAGAATGCGCCCATACGGGTAGGAGCGTACGCCTTCCGCGGAGCTCTCGGCAAGGATATGCCCCGCGTGATCGAATACGCGTCCTCGACGAATGTCCTTCTCCATCAGCGCCGTCCTCGTATTGAGCGGATGCGCTGCGAGCTCCGCACCATCCCAAACGCTCAGCTTCGCAAGATAGAGTATCTGGACGGCAATGAGACCAAGCAGGAAAGCCGCGGCGACGGCGATGTGCTTGCGAATTTTCCGATCAGCCATCTTCCGCCCCCCGGGACGTTCCCGACAATGCCGTCAGAATGCCGACGAGGATAAAACTTGCCGCCATCGAACTCCCGCCGTAACTAACGAACGGCAGGGTGATCCCGGTGAGCGGCAGAAGTTTCGTCACACCCGCCGTGATGATAAACGCCTGCAGCAGGAGACTTGCAGCACATCCCGCCGCAAGCAGCGACTCCTGCGCCCGCGGCAGTCCCATCGCAATGCGGCTGCCGCGCCAGAAGAGCAGCGCATAGCCCATGAGGACAAGAACCGCCCCGAGCAGGCCGAACTCCTCGGCAATCGCCGCAAAGATGAAGTCCGTATGCACCTCGGGAATAAGATGCGGATGTCCCTCCGCAAATCCCGTTCCCCAAACGCCGCCTGTGCCGATGGCAAAGAGTGACTGTACAACCTGGTAAGACATCCCGTTCGGGTCAGCCCAGGGATGCAGCCAGATATCAAAGCGCACGCGGACGTGTCCGAAGAGCGCATAGCTCGCTGCCGCCGCGACGAGGATAAAGAGCCCCGCGAGGAACACATAGGATTTGCGCCCCGTCCCCATATAAGTCATGAGCACCGCCATCCCGAAAAAGAGAAGTGCCGATCCGAGATCGCGCGCAATGACAAACATCAATACGGAGAGTCCCCAGAGCGCGATGAGAGGAGCGATGAAACGCACCGGCGGCAGATGCAGGAAGAGTACGCGCCGCGCCGGCAGCGTCAGCACGGCAAGGTGATCGGCAAGGTATGCCGCAAGAAAGAAGATGAGCAAAATCTTGCCGAATTCCGAAGGCTGCATGGAAAAAGAACCGAATACAAGCCAGTTCTTATTCCCCCCGATACTCACTCCAAAGAGAAGCGGCAGGAGGAGAATGACCGTCGTCGCAATGCCCAGCACATAGGGATAGTCGAGGAGACGCCGCAGACGCTCCCACAGGAGCACCACAGCTCCCCAGAGGACGATGCCGACACACGCCCAGCGCAGCTGCGCGGCGAACAGCTCCGGCTTCAGGCGCGCGATCTCCGCAAGGCCTACGGCAAGCAGCACGTAGGAGAGGCCGAGCGGAACACAGTCAAGCTTTCGCTGCAGCGCGATCACATAGCTGGCGGCAGCGCATGCGAGGAGGAGAAGGAGCCACGGCAGATACGGCGTATCCGTGTGCCAGTTAAACAGCCAGCCGGGCTGTCCGGCCCCTTTCTTTAGCAGGAGAACGCCAAGTGCGCAGAAGAGGAAGCAGACAGGCGCGATTTTCAGTCCCTGTGTCATGATGCTTCATAGGCAAGGGCAATCGCTGTGATATTGTCTTTGCCGCCCTCCGCGAGCGCCCGCTCCACCATACGATCAGCAACGCCCGCAAACCTGTTGTCTCCGAGCAGTACCGAGAGATCCTCATCTGAGACCATATTGGTCAGTCCGTCTGTGGCGAGCAAAAGGCGGTCGCCATTCTCGAGAGAAAAGGAATCCCCGTCGACATGAAGACGTTCCTCTATCCCGACGGCACGCAGGAGAAGATTTTTGCGCGGATGGTGCTGCGCCTCCGCCTCACTCAGCTCACCGCGGGAGACCAGCTCCTCCACATAGGAGTGATCCCGCGAGACCTGCCGAAAAACGCCGCGCCGCAAAAGATAGAGACGGCTGTCCCCGACATGGGCATAATGCGCTGTCCGCGCCTGTTCGTCAATATGGAGGACCGTAGCTGTGGACCCCATCCCCTCATAGGAAGGATTTTCCTCAGAGGCCTCCAGTACCTGCTGGTTTGCGCGCAGAACGGCGCTCTGCAGCGTCGCCGCATCAATTGCTTCTGCCGCATTTGCCATATCGCGTACTGCAGCGACCACCATACGGCTCGCCACCTCGCCCGCCGCATGCCCGCCAAGCCCGTCCGCTACCACATAAACGGATGGAGAGAACACACCGTAGCTGTCCTCATTCGATGTCCGCACATGTCCGATGTCCGATGCGCTCGAAACCTCTATCATGTAATTACCTCTCAAACCGCAGGGCAACCCCACCGATGCGCAGAACATCGCCCGGACGCAGATACGCCCGCCCCGCTAAAAGTCCGTCATTTAGATAGGTGTGATTGCGGCTGCCCAAATCCTCCGCAATATATGCATTCTCTCTCTGATAGATTAATACATGATGATGTGATACAAAATTATCCGCCAGGACAATATCGTTGTCCTCGCTCCGCCCGATTGAAAGCTCCTGCCCCACAGGAAATCGTCGGCCCGCGATCCCCTCTCCCGCTACAACAAGCAGGGATGCTGCGCCTGCAGGCTGTTCCTGCGGCTGCGCTGCCTCTTTTAGATCGCTGCGCAGCGTGCGAAACATCATGCTGCCAAGGCGTACGACCGCATAGGCGAGCCAGAGGAGGGCGCCGTATTCGAGCGCAACGCGCAGCACCTTAAGTGTGATCGCCGGCATCACAGCACCTCATAGCGCAGCGCTGTCGTGCCGAACCGTATTTCGTCTCCGTCGCACAGGCGCTGCACTTCTACGCGGGCGCCGTTCACGAAGCTGCCATTGCGGCTCTGAGCATCATAAAGTGTATGCCGATGCGACTCGTAGGAGATCCATGCCTGCACACGAGAGATATTGGAGTCCGTGAGGATGAACTCGTTGCGCGGCATCCGCCCCATATAGATTTTGCGCTCACCAAGATGCACAGAAACGCCTTCATCTGCTCCGTTGAGAACCGTAAGCGCAGCAAGTTCGTGCTCCGGCGGGAGATTCAGACAGCGGGCCTCCGTCAGCGAGGGCCGCTCGAGGACGATCGTCTGCGCCGTCGCATCACAGGATGCGTCCGCATCATGCTCGGATACAGATTCCCGCTGGATATGCACAGTGAGCTGATAGGTACCTGCGCGCAGAGCGGTATCGTGCGCAAAACAGATGCTGAGCTTTCCTTCCATCGTGAGATCGGCACGTATGATGTACTTCTTGAGCGCCGTTCCGAGTTCGTCTGCCACGCGGTGCGAACAGAGGCGCTGATAGTCCTCCGTTCCGAGGGAGATGACATAGGCGTTTGCGAGACTGCTGTCCGCACTCTGCTTCTTTGCCTCCTTCTCGAGGCCTTTGACAAGTTCGACAGGCTCCAAGTGACTGCTGAACTTTCGATTGAAAAAACCCTCGATATGCTCTCCCAGAAAAGATTCCACGCGATCGATCATCGTGTAATGCTCTCCTTTGGTTGTGGGAATCACTGATTATCCGTGATTCCTATGAATCAGACTTAACAATTCCTATATCATAGCATAAAAGCATGAAAATTTACAGTCCTGCTTCCATGAGACGATTGCGAAGCTGTCCGCATGCGGCCTGAATGTCTGTTCCCATCTCGCGGCGCAGGGTCGCCGTAATGTGCCGCTGCGCAAGAATTTTTTGAAAGCGCCGGATCGCAGCTTTATCCGGACGGAAAAGACTGCGCTCCGCCACTGGGTTGATCGGAATGAGGTTCACGCTTGCCAGCTGTCCCCTGAGGAGCTTCGCCAGCTGTTCCGCCTCGCGCGGTCCGTCGTTCACATCGCGAATCAAAATATACTCATAGGTCACGCGCCGCTTCGTCCGCTCTGCATAAAAGCAAGCTGCACGCAGGACATCAGCAAGCGGATACATGCGGTTGACCGGCATAATCTCAGAGCGCAGTTCCTCCGTCGGCGCATGAAGGGAAATCGAGAGCGAGATGGGAATGCCCTCTTCCGCCAGACGTTCAATACCGGGAACAATACCTGAAGTCGAGAGTGTAATTCCGCGATAGCTGAGCCCGATCGTATAGTCCTCATGCAGGAGCCGCAGCGCCGCAACCACATTATCATAGTTCTCCAGCGGCTCACCGGAACCCATGACGACAATCGTATCGACATGCCCCCCCTCCGCACGCAGAAAATCCGCAATGCCGATCACCTGCGCCGCAATCTCCCCCGCAGTCAGATTGCGCTGCAGCCCGTTCAGCGTAGACGCACAGAACGCGCAGCCCATCCGACAGCCTGCCTGCGTCGAGACGCAGACACTGTTGCCGTACGCATGCCTCATGAGCACCGTCTCCGCCGTCTGCCCGTCGGCAAATTCGTAGAGCAGCTTGATCGTCGCTCCGTCAGCGGAGTGCAGACGCGAGATCACCGCGGGGCGCTCGATGGAAAAAATCTCAGCCAGCCGCGTGCGCAATTCCTTGGGCAGATTATCCATGGCATGCAAAGAGACCGCTCCGCGCTGATACATCCATCGAACGATCTGATCTGCGCGAAAGCAGGGAATCTGATGTTCCCGAAGCGAGGCGGCAAGCGCCTCCTTTGTCCAGCCGAAAATATTCATAGGCGCCTCATGCGGGCGATGAAGAACCCGTCCGGACCATCCGTCTCCGGCATAATCTGAACCATCTGCTCCGCGCGTTTTTTACCGGGAAGAAAGGCGCCTGTCTCCTCAAGGGAAAAGTCCGGATGCGTCTTTAGGAAATGCTCAACCACCGCTGTATTCTCACAGTCCTCCATCGTACAGGTACTATATACCAGAACGCCGCCCTTTCTGACCGCCTGCGCCGCGCTCGCAAGGATCTCGCGTTGGAGCGGCGGCAGTGTCTTGCGGTCCGAGGCGCTCTTGCGCCAGCGTGCATCAGGCTTGCGGCGCAGAACGCCGAGTCCGGAGCACGGTGCATCAACGAGCACGCGGTCGGCCTGCTCCTTGTAATGCACGCCGATCTCCCGCGCATCGAGCACGGCGGTCTCAATGATCGAGACGCTGAGCCGCTTTGCGTTGCGTTCGATGCGTCGGATTTTCTCCTCATAGATGTCAAATGCCAAGATGCGCCCGCGATTCTCCATCCGCTGCGCAATGTGCGTCGTCTTTCCGCCCGGTGCGGCACAGGCATCGATCACGGTCATGCCCGGCTCAGGCGCGAGCACATGCGCCACAAGCATGGAACTCTCATCCTGTACCTGCGCAAGGCCCTCGTGCAGAGGCGCGAGCACGTCCAGTGCTCCATGCGCGCGCAGGATGACGCCTTCGGGCACCCATGCAGATGTACGTGCCTTCACGCCCGCCGCCTCAAATTTCTCAATCAGCTGCGTACGCGAAATGCGCAGCGTATTCGTCCGCACGGAGAGCGGCGCGCTCGTATTATTGCAGCGGCAGAGTGCCTCTGCGCGCTCATATCCATAAGCGCGCACCCAACGCTCCGTCATCCACAGAGGATGCTGCTCGCGCAGCGCCAGTGACCGCGCATCGCGCCCCTTTGGGAGCGCCGCACGCTCCGGCTCGCGCAGAGCCGTTCGAAGCACGCCGTTGACGAATGAGGCTGCCCCTCTGTACCCGTATTTTTTTGCAAGTTCCACCGCCGTATTGCACGCAGCGGATACGGGAATTTTATCCATAAAAAAGATCTGATAGAAGCCCAGCCGCAGGAGCGTACGAATAGCCGGCTGAGCTTTCCTCAGATCCGATACGTACTTTCCGATCATGTAGTCAATCGTATCGCCCGCCTTGACGACACCGTAGACCAGTTCTGTCAGGAATCGGCGGTCCCGCTCCATCGGCTGTGCCGCACGCAGTGTCTCCGCAAGTGCGACATTGGCATAGGCGCCCGCACCGTGCACCCGCAGAATCGTCTGCATGGCCAGCTCGCGTACACGGTCGATTTTATCCTCACGATAGTTCTGCATTATGCGCCCTTCTCCGCCACACGAGGCAGGGGTTCGATAATCTCCTCCAGCTGACGGCGCACCTCGTTCATATCTACGCTCGTATTGTAGCATGGGCCGTTAGGGCGTATATTCAGCACGCCGACCGCCGGCAGCGGGAACACATCCTGTATGCCGCTCATCAGATCGCGCTCACACGCGATTGCCAGCACTGCCTTCGGACGCATATTATAGATGATCTGTCGCGCAAGCGTGCCTCCCGTCGCCACGAAGAAATGAAACCCCATCTCCTCCGCAAGCGCAACAAGATCGCCGATGTTGCATCCGCCGCAGCGCTTGCAGTTGTTCGGATCGCGCGTCACCTTATGCGGGCAGCTTGCGAGCTGTAGGCAGTGCGGCGTCACGACGAGCAGACGGTCGGCCGGCACGCGGATATGCATCCGATGAAAGAGCAGATTACTCACGGCAATAAAGGATCCCTCGAGCTTTCGCCTCTTTACGCCGAAGATGGCGCCGAGGCGCACCGCCGCAGGAAAGAGCAGATTGATGAGTTCATAGGTCTGACGCTTCATCCACGGCAAATACGGCAGCCCCGCAATCGCCAGCACCATATTGAAGATGCCGAAAAACGAGAGCAGAACCGCGCCGGAAAGCACAGCACCGATCGCCCACGGCAGGAGCGGCTGAATGCGTTCGAGCCCCGGCACGCCGATATACCATATGATAAATAGAATCGCCGCCGCGAGCATCGTCACCAACGACAACATCCCGATAAAAAGTCGTTTTTTCGGCCGTGAGGGAAGCAGGATCGTCTTTTTCGCGCCTGCCGTCTTCCCGTTGACCGTCAATGTCTGTTCGCTCATGATGAAAACCTTGTACCGACGGTCAGTGCGCATCCATTCAAAAATGCGGACGCCGCCATCATCTTCTTGCCGGGCGCTTGGATCTCCGTGATCTCCACATCCTCATCCCCCGCCGCAATGCAGAGCCCCGCCCTGCGGTCGGCAGAGACGAGTGTTCCCGCGGGTGCACTTGCCGCATGTCCCGTACGGCGGAGGCCACCGATCTTATAGACGGCACCGTCGAGACTCGTCTGTGCATACGGGGTCGGATTCAGCCCGCGCACGAGCGCATCGAGTTTGTGTGCCGGCTTCGACCAGTCAATCTGAGCCGTCTCGCGCGTGATGCGCGCAGCATAGGAGCTCTCCCCCATCTGCGGCACAGGCGCAAGCGTCCCTGCGGCAAGCTGTTCCAACGTCTCGATGAGGAGATCCGCCCCCATCTCCATCAGCACATCGTGCAGCGTTCCATAGGTCGTATCCGGATGGATGGGAACCTCGCGCTGCAGGAGCATATCGCCCGTATCAAGCCCCGCATTCATCTGCATCGTCGTGATCCCCGTCACCGTCTCCCCGTCCATGATCGCATGCTGGATCGGCGCCGCGCCGCGATACTTCGGCAGCAGCGACGCATGTACATTGATGCAGCCATGCACGGGAATATCGAGCACTTCCTGCGAGAGGATCTGGCCGAACGCCGCTACCACCGCTACATCTGGTGCCAGCGCGCGCAGTTGGAGGATAAAGGATGCATCACGCGCGCGTTCCGGCTGAAGCACGGGAATATCGTGCGCAGCCGCCCAAGACTTAACCGGCGATGGGACGAGTCTCTGCCCACGGCCGCGCGGGCGATCGGGCTGCGTAACGACAGCAGCGACCTCCGCAAGATCTGTACGCGCGTCAATTGCCGCGAGCACAGGCACCGCGAAATCCGGCGTTCCCATGAAGACGACACGCATACGCGTCACTCCTTTTCCTCCTCCTTGCGAAGGTTGATGGCAATATCAATGAAGAGTCTGCCGTCGAGATGGTCGCACTCATGCTGAATACAGCGTGCAAGGAGCCCGTCTGCCGTCAGTGTACGCCGTCGGCTGCGCCGATCCGTATACTCCACCGTCACACGGTCCGCGCGTTCCACATCACCGTAGACCTTCGGTATGGAGAGGCAGCCCTCCGAGTCCACGACGCTGCCCTCGCGCATCGTGATGACCGGATTCACCAGCTCGAGAAGCCCGTGCTCATCCTCCACATCAATGACGACCAGGCGCAGCGACTTTCCGATCTGCGGAGCGGCAAGCCCCACGCCGTTGGCCGCGTACATCGTCTCTGCCATATCGTCGAGCATCTGCCGATGCCGCTTCGTCAGGCGCTCGATCGGCTCTGCTTTCTGTTTCAGGACGGGGTTGCCCGCCTTTTTGATCTCTAAAATTGCCATAGATTTTCCCTTATCCCTCGTTATAAGTGCAGATGATAGATCCGCACCGCATTGTCATAGAATACCGCATCCCAATGTTCCTCTGGGATGATCAGCTTTGTAAACGCAATATAGTCGCCGAGATTTGCGAGCGGCCAGTCCGTCCCGAACATCAGACGATCGTATGCGGCCAGATACGCCAGCCACCCCCGCAGATGTTCGATGTAGAATTTCTTCTTCGTGCAGAATAACTCAAAATCCTGAATTTTTCCCGCAAGCATCCCGGAGAGATCCGCCGTCACATTGGCGTTCTTCTCCATCACGGCAACCGCATCCGTAAAATACGGCTCGCCGAAATGGCACATAACGAAATTCACATCGCGGAACTTCGTCGCCGCCTCGTCCATAACGCTCGGATGCGCATACTTGAGCAGCGCTTTCTCCGTCGCCGTCAGTCCCGTATGCACGGCGACCGGCTTTTCGTATTTCGCCGCAAGCGCGTAGACAGGTGCCAGAAAATCTTCATATATATAGAAATAATTGTAGCCCGGATAGAGTTTGATGCCGACGCAGCGATCACTCCGCAGATGTTTTTCCAATGCGGGCAGGAGCTGCTCAATGCGCTCTGCCGCCATCTCGGTCACACCGTCGCCCGCAATCCCCACGCAGTAGTGAAAGAGATCGGGATACTCCGGTTCCGTCTCCTCAACCGGCAGATTGCCCATAATGACGCCGTGCACAATCCCCGCCGCCGCATAGTCGCGGCGCATCGCCTCCTGCGTATTCTCATGTCCCGCTGCCTGCGCGACGGTATCAAAATACTCCCCTCTGCCAAAATGCAGATGAGCATCAATGATCTTCATGTATTTTCTTTCTCCACAGCAAACTGTTATCGCTATCCGTTTAGTTTATCATATGCGTCAATACTTTTCCTGTAACAAGAGAAACATTTTTTGCGATACCGTTCAAGTTCAAATTACAGACAAATTAATATATGGAAATTTTAGAAAAAGCGTCGAATATTTATTGTTATTTAATGAATCTATATTATATTTATCACAGACGTTTCAGATCTATCATATACCGAGGAGGAAAACATAATGAAAAAGCAAGAATTGGCACGGCGGATCACGGCATGGGTGACGCTTGGGATCTTCACGGTGCAGCCGGTTCTTGTTTTTGCGGAGGACATCGTCGCTGATCCTTCCGCCCCCGATGCCCAGCGCCCCGTCGTCACCGAGGCGGGCAGCAGCGGCGTTCCCC